>JACCDR011166814.1_pt1 | contig 31627 bp, 44 predicted proteins | sample 7446431 | NCBI WGS metagenome assembly JACCDR01 (sample SAMN15323443, study PRJNA562643) | freshwater metagenome | isolation source: river surface water | place: USA:Blue River Watershed | collected 2017-08-17
CTCACACTAAAAGAATACCTAGAAGTCAAAAGGCTACTCAAGAACCTAAAGGAAGCAGCATGACCAACCAAGACGACATAATCAAATTCGTTCAGGACAAGGACAACATTGCGAAGGCGGTCGAAGGCTCAATGGAGAAACGAGCCAAAGTCTTGACCAACCAAGACATGAATACATGGCTGGATGAATTATTCGACGAGTACTACCCAGTAGGCACTGTAGTTGCTAAAGACACCGCCGAAGATGAAAAAGCTGCCCTAATGACAATGGTTCTAGAGCACAGGCGAAATTTGTTCAAAGCCCTAATACTAGCCAAGTTCAAGGAGAACAATATGAGGAAACTCATACTAGTAGACCGCCTAGAAGTAGTTGATGAAACTGGCAGAGCCTACGTTAAAGGTTCAATCTACGGTAGCCCCGTAAGGGTAGAGCTGAGTCTGCAAGATGACGACCGTACCTTGAAGGTGTTTGTAGAAGCCCTCACTAAACAAACTAAGGAGAGCAACAAGAGTAAAGCCTTAAACCAACCAGAAGCAGACAAAGAGTTCAATGCAAATGATGCCCGTACTTGGGACGACAAACAACAACAAGTTTACGAAGTAGGCCACAGGGAGGGCGAAAGCTGTGAGAGTGCATCCTGGACGCTGATGCTAGATGAAGCCTTTGATATAGAGGCAACCACGCCCGAAGAAGCCAAAGCCTCCCTATTGCAATATATGGATAGGGTGCGGATTGATGAGCTGGAAACTATAGGCAATGAAGGCTGGTCTGACGAAGATAGCGTATTGGCGGAATATCTCGATATGCGCATCGAAGAGCTTAAAGCCTCAACTAGTGAGGGTAGTAACAATGACTAATATAGGACACCGCCCCAAGCACTGTAGCCACTGTCTACAAGACGGTTATCAACCCTGCTTTTGTCCAGCCAGTAAGGAGAAATCATGAGTAAAGACACGTACACCTGCTCGAAATGTGGCGGCCTATACCACGGGATGTACGAAATCTGCCCAGCAGACCTATCAGTAGTTAAATCACTCTTAGAAAGTAAGTTAGGAGGCGAGTAATGGGAATGTTTGAAGAAGAAGATGGCTACGACCCACCAGAAAAATGGTATCCAGAGGAGGATGAGTAATGAAACTAACTGAATTTGCACGAATGGCCGACCCCATAAAGCACTACCTCATCGACAAGGTTGGTATGGACGAGTTAAGTGCCGGAATGATGGCAGGAAGTATAGTTGAAGCTCAACGAGAAACCTTTGAGGCACTGATTGCTGAACGATTACGCGCTGAGTTGGGGGCAGGTAAATGAGCAGTAAACAAGACGATGGCTTCATAGAAGAATGGCTCGACTATGTGCAGCCAAACAAACCCACCAAGTCATACCGAAAGCTAAGAGCCAAAGCAGCCATAGAAGCCCACGTTACATCTAAGTGCATAGAGGTGTTGGGCAACGTACAACTTGATTACGGAAACCAACGCGCTCAAATCTGGGTAGAGGGAAAGCTTATCGGACTACTTGAGTACCTAGACCAACTAGAAGCTGAACTGGAGGCAGGTAAATGAGCACTAAACAAGACGATGTGTTGGATGCAATCTTAGACATGCTCAATGCCAAGATTGTGATGCAGGTATGCGGAAACTTCGCACTCAAAGATGAGTTTGGCGAACTGACCAAGGAGGTGAATGACTCGCGGGCAGCACAACACCGTGAATATATTGAGGCGGCCAAAGCAGCCATCCTCTCACAATACATAGCAAAGGCTGACGTGCTGCGAGCGTTGGGCGAGGATGAACGAGCACTTGAGAGTGGCGATTTATGGGTAGAGATTCGCAATGAACTACGCCAAGAAATCAGAACCAAACTAGGACTAGGAGAATCAGAATGAGTAAATGCCCACACTGTAAGAACGAATTACCCAAGCCAACAATTGAAGAAGTCATGGTGGAACTTAAGTCAATCCCTGGGCTAATGGAAGCGCTAGGAAAAGAGGCGGCCAGGAAATACATAGCCACCCAACAAGACACCACTAAAGAGGACAAATCATGACAGAACCAGACACTACTAATGAACTAGATGAATTCTTGAAAACCCTAAAAGTTCACAATAAAGAACTGCACGATTGTTTCAACGATGCTGTTGCTGTTCAGAACCTTCGAGCCCTCATAACCAAAGAAAAGTATAAGGATAGTCTAGGGGAACTGGAAGAACTTATGGATTGGTATATGAAAGCGAAGATTCGACCATATTCAGGGTCTTTCGCAGACCAAGTTCGTGACCGAATTGACTCAATAAAGAGGAGAATAGAGGAATGACAGAACCAGACACCCATCACACGTATGGGTGAGTCCCCCGCTCCGGCCATGTGATCGCCACAAAATCCAACGACCCCCGTTAAACCCAGATTTTTGAAAACAGAAGCGGGGCAGGGGAGTGGTTGTCACCCCTGTTAGCAATGTTCGCACTTTGTTCAGTCCCCCGACGGCAGGGGAGTGAACAGTTTACGAACGGGGAAGTGGTTTCGAGCAGCAGCGCCTGAGCAACTAAGTTACACAAATTGCTATTGCTTTATTGTTGTAATGGGCGTATACATATTCCTAAGATGGCGAGTGACATACAACAGTTAAGCTTCAAGAATGCCGAGATTAAGAAACTCGGAGTGAAGAAACTGGTGTCGCTCGACAAGGAATACGAGCTAGTCATCCGAACTATGGATCCCGCCATCATGGCGCTTGACTCATACGGTTCGGAGGTGACTTTCAAAATAACGGTGGAGCCTGAGTCTTATGCTTGACCGCGACCCCACTGCCTACATCGACATCGCGCAGATTGACCGGAACTTGGCCGAACTGTCCGACATCGCGGTGCATGGCAGTCCACTGCGGTCGAAGGAAGCATGGGAGGACATAGACGCCTTGTTGGACTTCCGCAACTTCGTCCTGAAGGCAGCTGGCATCGCCATAACCATGGAGATTCATGAATGAGCGACCTCATCTACATCACAGTCACTACAAAGCCTGTCGGCATCGCAGCAGCCGAACGCTTGCAGGCAGTCGTCATGGCCGTAGAGGTAGATGCACCGCCAGCCCTGAGTCTGCAGCAGCTCATCACAGAAGCGCAGAGGCGCCTGCAGGAGGACACCGATGGAACGGACTGACTTGCCTGACCATCTGAGCATCAGCGTCATACGAGTCATCGACTGGACGCCATCGCAGCCGGTGGAGGGCAACCCAGAGCTGCTGAAGAGCATGAAGAAGCGAAGCACTCGCCAGAGCGCCCGCAGCAGGAGCCGTCAGAACTTCTTTGAGGGCATCGGACTGTATTCAGACCCCGTTGAGCGACGTGCTCGAGCGAGATACCTAGAAGAGTGGAGGCACAGAGCAAATGACAACGAGTTCTAGCAAGACAACAAGCACGAAGGCCAAGCCGAAGAGCCGCAAGGGCGTAGGTGGCAGACCAACGATATTCACGCCAGAGACAGTCCACAAACTTGAGGAGGCCTTTGCGTGGGGATGTACTGACATCGAGGCATGTCTGCACGCCGGAGTGTCAAAAGCCGGACTCTACAAGTACCAGAACAGTCATCCTGAGTTTGTAGACCGAAAAGAGGCTCTCAAGAATAAGCCGTATCTGCTGGCACGCAGGAGCATTGTCGACCGTCTCCCTCGTGACCCTGACCTGGCGCTGAAGTTCATGGAGCGCAAGAAGAAGGATGAGTTCAGCCCACGGCAGGAACACACCGGCAAGGATGGCGGGGCGATTGAGATTAAGCCAGTAGAGGTGATGGATGTAGGTGCAGGCAATGACAAAGCAGGAGATTGAGGACAAGTACTTTCAGGAGTTCCTGACATGGTGTGCTCATGCTCCCGAAGGCTCAACCAGTGACCTCATCTTCTGGCTCGACCATCACTTTGTGAACGTGGACAACTTTTGGGAGCGGGTGGTTCGCTACCGCCCTGACATGCGGGATGGTCATAAGCAGTAAGCAGGCGTCAATAGCGCAGACAATCAAAGAGCGTGAGAAGAAGCAGATATTCCTGATAGGCGCCTTGGGAACCTCGAAGACATTCGGGTTTGCCATGGCATTTATCAGTATCGCTATCAACTACCCCGGAAGCGTCATTCCGATAGCTCGTAAGAACCGCACCGAGCTGAAGCGCGGAACACTGCTGAGCTTTCACGAAGCGGCAGAGAAGATGAACTTCACTGACTTCGAGGAGAACCGGCAAGACCTCGTGTGGAACTTTAGCAACGGCTCGATGATTATGTTCTTGGAGCTTGACCACACGAAAGACCCGCAGTTCAGCAAGATCAAGTCGATTAACGCCACTTGCGCGGGCATCGACGAAGCTGACTCGGTCATACGTGAAGCACACATAGCGCTGTTCAGCCGTACCGGCCGTCGCAATGAAAACGGAGCGCCTGACTTCATCCTCGACACCTGTAACCCAAACGAGGCATGGATTAAGGACACCGTCTATAACCCGTGGAGCAATCCTGAGCAGTACGGCGAACTGCCGCAGGACGTCTCGGTCATCGAGTTCGAGACGAAGGACAGCTTCCTGGGAAAGGACTACTACACCCGTTTCGACAACATGCCCCTGGCCTGGCGTAAGCGCTACCTCTACAACGACTGGAACTACGGAGACGACGACACCAGTCTCTACAAGTACCGCCACATGGATAGGCAGACGGTCGATACGTTTGAGCCAGCTAATCGTTATGTCGGTGACGACGTTGCCCGCACCGGCCGTGACCGCTCAGTGATTGCCATGTGGGAAGGCTTCACGCTCGTCGACATCAAGATTGTCAAGGACAGCGAAGAGCAGATGGACACCGCTGACCAGGCTGTCATCCTCAAGGAGTACGCCGAGGAGAACCGTGTCGGCTACGAGCACATCAGCGTTGACGCCGTAGGTATCGGTGTCGGTGTGGTCGACCACGCCAAGAAACTCGGCCTGTATGTCCACGAGTTCATGAGTGGCGCAGCCAGCACGAGCACCGTGACCACCAAGAACAAGGACGGCAAGCTCGTCGAGTCGGCTACCTACAACAACCTGCGCTCTGAAATCGCCCACAAGCTCGCTCGTGACCTCGAGGAGGGTGTTGCCTTCTTCTACTCCGGCTGTCCGTTTCTCTCTGAGCTAAAGAAGGAAGCGACAATGCACAACTATGAGATTAAGGATAAGCAGCTCGCGCTCGAGTCGAAAGACAAGGTCAAGGAGCGCCTCGGCCACAGTCCTGACCTTTTTGACGCCGTCCTGATGGGCTATGAGCGGGTATTGGCTGCTAATCGTGGCGGGGCAGCGCTGCCGGTTTCGGGTGGAAGCCGTAGCAAGATTTATGGCCGTGACCGTTCACGCTCGAGCAGAATGGACATTTAGCGAGCATAAGCGGATAATCAGCATTATGAAGTTTAGTACCAATGCACAGCCAAAGAAGGCCAAGCACAGCCATAGAGTCGTCAAAGTCAGCCAGCAGGAAGTCGACGCAGCGGTAGCACGCCGCAAAACTGCCGGAACGTTCTGCATTAACTGCGAGACTCGAACTGACCAGCCGTACTGCACTGAGGAGTGCCAGTACAAAGCTAAGCGCAAGCTAGAACGCATGGCACGCTCAAAGGCATCAGTCGTGCCAGTGAGTCGCTTCACTCGTGCAGCTGTTAAGCCAGGGAAAACATACTCTGTCCCTTCCATATAGGCGTGTTACATTAAAGACAGGAAACGGAGAACAACTCTTTGAAACTAACTGAACGATTACGCAACAGTGTCAGAAGCCTCGCAGCCGGTAATACGCAAAAGCCGGAGTTTGAGCGAGAACTAGGCGTATCTGGCGACTTTACTGCGCTCTACAACCGCGAAGAGCAGCGCAAAGACAAGGTAACCGTCGAGGACTACCGCAAGATGCTCGACAACGATGGAACTGTTGAGGCCATCTACAACCTCATCACTTGGACGATCAAGTCAGCTAACTACAAGTTCGAGGCCAAGGACGGCGGCACCAAGGAGTTGCAGCTCGTCGAGGACAACTTCCTCCGAGCGCCTCACGAAGGCGGTATGAGCACGCCATTTGACCTCGTCTTGGGCGACATGCTGCGTGCCATTGCTGAAGGCTTCAGGCTCTACGAGCGAGTGTGGAAGCTGCAGGACGGCAAGGTCATGTACAAGAAGCTCGCCCCTCGAGACGCATCGACTGTCAAGCTGAAGAGAGATGACAACGGCGGTTTCGACGGCGCTCACCAAGAGGTGTGGAACGGTACTACCCGCATCGACGTGAATATCCCTGTAGAGCGATGCTTCCTCTTCACCTACTCGAAAGAACGCGAGTTCCTCTATGGTCGCAGCGCTTTCCGCAGCGCCTACTACCACTATGACCGCAAGCACAAGCTCTACTACCTACAGCAGCTAGGCGGTGAAGTCGCAGCAGTACCGGGCAAGAAGCTGACCGTCCCTGACGCCGTGCTTGAGAACGAGGCCAAGCGTGACGCAGCCATGGGCGCAGTTCAGGACTTTGGCGGCATCGACTCAGCGATTCTCCTTGGTCAAGGCTGGACACTCGAGGAGTACAAGAGCACGCCGATTGACCTGCAGAAGGCCATTGACCACCACGACACACTGATTGCCCGCTCAATCCTGGCGCAGTTCCTCGTGCTGGCTGGCTCGAGCACCGGTAGCTACTCCCTAGGGGAGAGCGACAAGGAGAACTTCCTTCGAGCTATCGGTGGCGTAATGAAGCAGATTGAGTGGCACATCAACACTTTTGTTATCCCTGACCTGATTCGCTACAACTTCGCTAATGGCAAGACGCCTGTATTCACGTTCGAGGACTTAGACCAGACCAAGAAGGAACGTCTCGGCAAGGCCTTTGAGATGTTGCTCAGCAGCAGTACAGAGTCAATACCAGAGGACGTCATCAAGGGCATCGTCAAAGAGGTAGCAACTGACCTCGGCTTCGACACCGAGAAGATGAACCTCGAGCTGCCGGAAGCCAAGCCGGTCGATCCACCAAGCGACAACAACCAGGACAACCAAGACCCAGACAACTCCGACGAAGTAATCAGCAACAGTGACGATTCAGACTCGATAGACCTCGCTGACGACCAGTACGAGCGTGCTCTGACGGACGCAGAGAAGCGGGTCAACTTGAGTGAGCTGTCTCGCAAGATGCAGACCTCGGAAGAGCGCCTCAAGCAGGACGTGGCTGCGTTCTTCGCTACCACTAAGGACGAAACGGTCAAGAAGCTCACCAAGCTGCTCGAGAAGGGTGACCTCGCCAAGGTCGACAGCTTCGAGCTACCAAGCTTCAAGCCCTACAAGAAGCTGCTCTCAGAAGCGATGATGGAGCAGTACCTACTCGGCAAGCGTTCTGCAGCCGATGAAGTAAGCATCAAGATTCCACAGACACCAAGCAAGAGCCGCCAGTACCTCAACACGCAGGTAGCGGCGATTATCGACAAGCAGGTGAGTGACCTAACCTTCAAGGTCAAGGCTGAAATCACCAAGGAGCTTCGCACGGCACGGCTTGACGACGAGCGTGAGCTAGGCATCTCAGAGGTGATGGCTCGTATCGCAGGTGTGTTCACTACATTCGTCGATAGCTCAGTGCAGACCGGCCTCGCTGTGAGCCTGGTGGGTGCTCTGAACCTCGGGCGACAGGACAGCTTCGCTGCATCGAACGACATCGACCGGATGCAGTACAGCGCCATCCTCGACGGCCGAACGACTTCCATGTGCAAGGCGCTCGATGACTCAGTGGTTACCTACGAGGAGTACCTCGCAACCCCGTGGAAGCCACCAGTTCACTTCAACTGTCGCTCGATATGGGTGTCTATCCTCAAAGACGACTCATTCAAGCCTGACTTCCGTCCTATCCCTGCGCGGCCAGGTGGACAATCAGCGCCATTGATTTAGCATGATACATTAGAAGTGTCGGCATGGATTAGTCGACGCAACTCTCACGCTTTAGACTCCCGCTCTCGGGAGTCTTTCTATTTTTGCTGCCTTGTGTTTCATTAGAAGCAGGATGGCAGGAGTAAAGAACATTATCCGAGGCGATAACCACGACATAGAAGTCACATTCTATGAGAGTGATGGCGTCACCCCTGTGAATCTCACAGGCGGTGCTGTGTTCTTCACGGTCAACGCCGACAGCGAGCCGACTGACAACACCGACGCTGTCATTGCAAAGAAGGTCACGAGCCACAGTGACCCTACAGATGGCACCACGCTCATCGAGCTGAGCGCCACTGACACGAACATAGCGCCCGGAACGTACTACTACGACATTCAGTTCGTCGACTCTAACGGTCGCGTCCTGTCTAAGCGGGCGAGCACCCTCAACATCATTGGCGACATATCAAGAGCAACAACGTAAAGGAGCACACAGATATGGCAACAGATGAGCAAGTTCAAGAAATAGTAATCGCACCCAGTGGCGTCGAGCCGGAGAGTGCAATAGGAGAAATCTAGTATGGCATCAGCTTTATACCCCAAGTTCAAGGAGTCATGCCTTAGCCAAAACCCATCGGTCGACATGGACACCGACACAATCAAGGTTGCTCTAGTCAATACGAGCACCGACTACACGTATTCATCAGCACACCAGTACAAGTCATCTGTCACGAGCTACTCAGGAACTACTGACCAGACGCTCGGATCAAAGACAGTCACCGACGGCGTATTCGACGCAGCTGACGCAACATTCTCTTCTGTTGCTGTATCAGGCGGTAAGGCTGTTCAGGCCTTGGTTATCTACAAGGACACCGGCTCAGCAGCGACAAGTCCTCTCATCGCTTACATCGACGGATTCTCTTCAGTCACACCTAACGGTGGAAACATCACTGTGACCTGGGATAACGGCGCATCTAAAGTGTTCGCATTGTAGGAGCCAGATAATGTCGCTCGACGATGTGTTTAGGTTGAACCTAATAGAGCGTACTTGCGAGGAATGTGGCGCGACATTCAAAGCTAGACCCGATCGTGCCGGCAGATTCTGTAGGCGTGCTCATGCCACAGCGTATCGAAATAGACTCCGTGGCTCAGGTTTGCCTAGCAGCGAAGTTGCTCGACGCAACAATCGTTTCAAGAATTATGGCTTGAAACACGAGGACTTTGAGCAGATGTGGTCTAGGCAGAATGGCCAATGCGCAATATGCAGACGTCAGATGCTTGTTGGTGGCCGCAACAGCAACTCATGCCACGTAGACCACGATCACGCCAGCGGGGTGGTCAGGGGACTCCTCTGCCTTTCGTGCAATCACGGTATAGGCAAGTTTTATGACGATCCATTATTACTCGAAAGGGCAGCAAGCTATCTAAATCGAAAGGTGGAGGAGTAAATCAATGGCTACTCGCCTAAAAACAGTCAAATACGCATTCCCGGCGCTTGCGTCGCTGACTAACAACACCCTAACCAACCTCACCCAGATAACTGTCTACTTGCCGGAGACTGGGACAAAGACGTTTAGGAGTGTTGTTGCTCATGTCACCTTTGACGATATTATTACCGCGACAGGCGGAACATTAACCACCAAGACACTCGACCTCCGTCTCGGCGCTGCAGGGTATACCTCTGTGGCTAATGCAAACACGCTGACAAACTCAGGCGAGAACGCCTCATTCTGGCTGTCTGCCGATTACACGTCTCACTTTAATACGAACTGGTCGGGTACCTCCATGACGTGCGACTTCCGTTTGCAGATAAACCAGTCGACAGGTACGACGACTGGGATGGTCAACGTCTGTGTGACCCTGGACATCACCTACGAGTACGACGACACCAGCACAACGCACGTAAAGACGGTGATGATTCCGCTCAACATGGTTGCTGGCGCTATGGACACCGCTGCCACTACCAGAGATACCATTCCTGCACTCGACACCTATCTGCCGGAAGCATCAAAGACGTACCGCAATATTCACGTTGTTGTGCAGGGTAATGAAGCCAGGAACGGCGCCACAACCGACCACACAATGACGTTGAGGGTTGGCGCAGCATCAGTGACGACAGGCAACTACGAGGGAGGACTGGCGAGCGACCGCTTCTTTAGGTACGTGTGGGAGCTTACGTCATCGTGGCCGTCGACTGGCTCGACACAGAACTGGCAGCCAACGGCAACCGTTGCCAGGGTCAACCACGCACAAGCCTACGTGGTCGTCACATACGAGTTTGATGCTTCAACAACGACATCTGTTATGAATAGCTTGTTACTCCCGGTCGAGGTTGCCTCACCGATGGGTGGTACTACCTCTTCTGATTATCAGCGGGCAACAAGAGAGCTGTGGATTCAAGAGACAACAATAAGCACTAGTCGAGTTGCCTTCTTTGTATTTTGGCAACAGATTGCAGCTATTGGTGGACTCAACATGCGTATCGGTACCGGTTCATTCGTGGCGTACACGGATACTGCCTCAGTACTGTGTGGCTCGAACGCAGCGATGATTCGCAATGACAGCGCATTTACCCTTGCTAGAGGTAGAAACTCGCTTAATGTTGACATTTATCGCACTGACACGGCCGACTATGGGTGGAACGTGTGCGGGTACTTCCTCGTCAACTACACATCTGACAAGCACGCCGATGGCGTTGGCGCCCATAACCACACGATCGAGTGGGGTATTGCTCAGAATGGAACAGGGGCAGCCGCTAGTACGGTCACTGTCTCCGCCACGGCGCTAACAATCCCTGAGACAGATTACTTCACAGTTGGGCTAGGAACTCAACTGATAGTTCAGCCGTCAGGCACAGTGGCTCCGGCTGGCTTCACTGTTCAGGTAGAGCGCCTGTCTGCTGAGGGTGGCGTTGAATGGGAAGATGTCTATGCAGATACTTCACAGACTGACCCTGAGATAGGTGTTTATCTGGTCTATTCACAAATGCGCACTATTTTCGACCGTTTCCCTGGTGATGCAGACTCTACAAGGGTCGATATTGAAACCTCGAGACGGTGGCGCATGTTCATGACTGGCTCGACCGCAACGACTGGTTGGTACAGCCTGTCAGTTGTGATGACGTATCATTCGATTCTGTATGACGTCTCTGGAAGCGTCACGAGCACAGACGGCGGCACCGTCAATATTGGCCTGCATCGCGGAGATGAAAACTCCTCTCAAGGTGGCGAACTCGTAAAGTCAACATCTCGCACTGGCGACGGCTCATACTCATTCACATGGTACGACGATACGGAAAGCGTTTACGTTGTTGCCGAAGATGGCACGAATGCCGGTAGAACCTTAGACGACACGGCGGTATAGCCATGGCGTTTGACATCTCCCTCGCAGCACAAACAGGGTTTGACATATCTCTCGGCAGCAATACACCGCCTGTGACGAGTCTTAGTTCACCTGCCGACTTTTCAGAAGTAACCACGAACACACCGAAGCTCTGGGCAGATGCAACTGATGCTGACGGAGACACGTATCGGCTGCAATTCCAGCTTGATACGGTCAACACATTTGACAGTGGCAACCTGCAAACGTACACCTCAAACACTGACCCTGGCTTCCTGAACTTTGATGACCCGTTTGACCTTGACCCGTTCGCTTCTGGATCGGCTACAAACTACACCGTTCAGACGCCACTTGCTGCTGGCGACTGGTACTGGCGTGGGCGAGCGCTCGACCCCACAGGATCGAACACTTGGGGTGACTGGACGACAGAGAGACGCTTCACGGTTCCGCATGTTATCAATGCAACAGCCATAGACCCGACGTCGACGATTGGCTCAGCAACGGTCACGCCAGGCTCCGTGAGTATCTCAGCTACCGGCATCTCGAGCACCGCTGCCCTTGGTACTCCAACCGTTGACAACACTGCTCCCGCTCAGAACATCGCTGCGACTGCTATTGCCTCCACTGCAACGCTAGGCACAGTCACTGTCACCCCTGGTGCGGTGAACATCTCAGCGACCGGGAGGTCGTCGACAGCAGTCCTCGGTTCACCAACCGTAAGCTCGACCTACGCCATCTCAGTGACCGCCATTGCTTCTACGGCCTCTCTAGGCAGCCCAACGGTCACGCCAGGCTCCGTCACAGTATCGGCCACTGCAATCGCTTCTACGGCCTCGCTGGGCGCTCCAACGCTCTCTCCTGGCGCTGTATCAATCGCTGCGACCGGTAAGGCCAGCACGGCTGCTGTTGGCTCACCGACAATGACACCAGGCGCAGTCAGCATCTCAGTGACTGCAATTGCTTCTGGCTCAACTATCGGCTCACCGACTGTTGCGAGCGGGAGTGGCATCTCGGCTTCCTCAATCACTAGCACCGCATCACTTGGGACGGTAACGGTCACGCCGGGAGCTGTGACCATCTCGGCAACTGGCATCGCCTCCGGCTCGAGCACGGGGACTCCTACCCTCACCCCTGGCGCAGTATCTATCAGCGTCACTAGCATCTCGAGCACAGCAACTGTCGGCTCTTTAGCTGTCAATGGCTCAAACACCATTGGCGCAAGCTCGATAGCAAGCACGGCAAGCCTTGGCGAGCCAGTTGCTACCCCTGGCACGGTGAGCATCGGCACCACGGCCATCGACTCGACGGCTTCAATCGGTACGGTCACCATCACGGCAGTAGTCAGCCTCAGTGCATCAGGCATCAGCTCGACGGCTGCTATCGGCACACCAGTCGTGACGGCTTTCCAGGCGACTGAGACAGGCCACAACATCACGCTGCTCATCACTGTCGACGACTCGACCACTGACATTGTCAGAGCTGGCAAGAGCTACGAAGTAATCAGGGCGCAGCGGTCTACAGAGAGCGTGCGACTGGTCGACACAAGCTACGAGCGAATTGTCGAACCACTACCCCTGTATCACGTCTCTGAGTCTGACAGTGCTATTGCAATAGTCAGCTAATTGCCGGAAAATACTGGCAATGACTACCGTCCAACGCACACTCACCGAGCTAAAGAAGCGTCAGCCGAACACCCTGACGCAATCTGAGCTATTGATGCTCAGGCTTGGCGACACGATGTCGAAGGACAAGGTAGACGAGCTACGGCGCACATCTGACCAGGAACGACACAACACGGCAGCCCTGCTGGCACGGTTGAAAGAAGAAGGCCACTGGACTGAGCCTGTCATTATCGACGGCCAGGAGTGGCAATTCGAGTGCAGCGAGGCGATCGCAATACAAAAGGGATATAACCCCGCCGTACTGTACTAATAGACAATTATTCGTCCTGTTGTTACATTCCAATTAGGATGAGTGATATTGTCTATAACTTCCCATCAACCGAGTCGAAGCTGATTCAGCTTAGTGGCAGCAAGACGCTGTTCAAAAAGCAGCTTATTCGTTTCGGTGAGTGGATTGACCCCATCTATCCCGATGAGGTTATGCGAATTGACCGCGTCTTTCTAGAGCAGATACTTCGCAACTTCCGCTCAAACATACCGGGGCGCATCCCTGTGCCACTAACTCACACCAATGACCCTGAGAAGAACACGGGTGAATTGGTTGACCTCATTATCGAGGGTGACGGCACAAGCCTTGAGGACGGCCTCTACGGCATCCTCGAGATACGTCGAGAAGAGACTGCGGATGATATTCGCAACGAACTCATCTTTGACGTCTCCATCAGCTTCAGCGGGAACTACGTCGACACAGAGACAGGCGCACAGCACGGCCCAACCTTGCTTCACGTCGCTCTAGTCAACAATCCCTACATCAAGAAGATGGGCGGATTCAAGAGTTTGTCTGAAGAGCTACAGAAGTTTTTTGGAGCTGATTTGCAAGTTAGGTCATTAAGCGAAACGGCAGTAAAGAAGGAGCCAGTTATGACGAAAGTCAAGAACGAACGCGAGTTTCCCGTCACGCTGAGCTATCAAGTTGATGGCGCGGACGTAGAAACCGAACTGAAGCCGGGTGATGAGCTCGAGCTGTCAGAAGACCAAGTCGAAGCAGTTGAGAAGCAGCTGTCTGAGGCTGAAGCCCCTGTGTCAGAGGACGAAGAGGCAGGCGAAGGCGAAAGCGCCGACGCTGAAGAGGGCGCCGAGGGCGACCAGAACGATGAAGGCGAAGCTGAAGAAGAGGACACCAACCTCTCTGACGATCAGCGAGAGCTTCATGACGCTCGTCGTGAGCTTGCCGAGATGAAGGCAGAGAAGCGACAGGGTGAAATTGATAAGGCTTATGAAACCGCCTTAAGCGAAGGAAAGGTCGTTCCAGCGCAAGAGGAAGCATTCCGCAGCCTCGCAGACGCAATGTTCGGCCAAGTCCGAAGCCTAAGCGACGGAACCACACAGAACCTCAGCGAAGTGTTTGCCGCCTTCGTTGCCACGATGCCGAAAGTCATCGAACTTGATGAGGAAAAAGGCACAACCCAATCAGACGACTCACCTACCGCCAAGCTGAGCGAGGAAACCAAGCAAGCTCTAGCAAAGCAAGGCATCAGCGAAGAAGCTTATGCCAAGTACGGCGCCAAGGAGTCAATAAGCATTAGTGAATTAAGTAAGAAGGAGTCATAACATGGCTGACGCAACAGCAGCACGTGACGTGAAGCGCGCAGACGGCGATTTGATTACCGTTCCTGTAGATGATGGCGACACTATATACGCCGGAACTCTAGTTATGGTGAACACCGCTGGATTTGCAGTTAAAGGCGCTGACACAGCTTCTAACCTATTTGTAGGTGTAGCAGCTGACACGGTCAACAACGCATCAGGCGCAGATGGCGACAAGAAAGTAGCTGTTTACACAGAAGGTACTTTCGAGTTCGCATTTAGCGGCACAGCAGCGCAAGCTGACGTAGGTAAGTCTGTTTACGCAGTAGACAACCAGACAGTCGCGCTTGCAGCAACAACAACTAACGACGTTCTAGTTGGAAAGATTGTCGAATTTATCGACGCTTCCACTGTGCGTGTAAAGATCTAATAGGAAGGAACCAGAGACATGCGTTTAAACTCAGGTGACATCACAAAGATCGTACAGCCGGGCATGAACACCAAGTTCATGGAAGGTGCAGCAAGCTACACGCCTACCTGGACTCGTATAGCCGACTTCGTGAAGTCAGATCAAGCAATCGAAACATACCCATGGTTGGGTGCTATCCCGGAGCCATCACAGTTCCTAGATGAACGTAAGGCTCGCAAGGTTAGCGAATACTCGATGCAAGTCGAGAACCTCGATTACGAGCAGACAATCGCTATCAAGCGTGCGCTACTCGATGACGAGCGCTACGGCCAGCTAAACGGCATGGCTAGCAAAATGGGTGTTAAGTTCACCAAGTGGTTCGACAAGAGCCTCTTCGCCAAGCTTCCAGCTGGCGCAACAGCCCTCGCTTACGACGGTCAATACTTCTTTGACACCGACCACAGCGAAGGCAACAGCGGCACACAAAGTAACAAGGGTACCTCTGCGCTCGACGCAACTACCTTTGCAACTGGTCGCGCAGCAATGCTCGGCTTCAAGGATGACCAAGGCGATCCAGTTGGCATCGTACCTAATCTCCTTGTTGTGCCACCATCACTCGAGAAGACTGCTCTCGAAATTGTTAAGGCAGTCACCGTCTCTACTGGCGGAACAAACGTCCAAGCAGGACTTGCAGAAGTGCTCGTTAGCCCATGGTTGACTGACACGAACAACTGGTACCTGCTAGACACCACCAACGACAAGCCACTTATCCTTCAGGAGCGCATCGCTCTCGAGGTTGGCTTCCAGGGTGCTGACAGCGAAGACGGCTTCAAGCGCAACACGTACAACTACGGTTCGTACTGGCGCGGAGCTTTCGCTTACGGCGACTGGCGCTACGCATACGGCGGCATCGTTGCCTAGTAGTTCTCAACTACGCAGGGGCTTCATCGCCCCTGAAAGGTGAGAATTAACCAAGGAGAATGAACATGTACGAAATCACCACTGCAAGAGGCTTCACCGGCCCACGACGACGTCGTGCGGGTGTTGAGGTAGCGCAGGGCGGCACTGTTGTTGTCGAGCTGACAAAAGAACAGCTTGCTGAAATCGAAGCAGACCCATGTCTCGTTGTAACGCCAGTGAAGGCAGCAGCGAAGAAGTCGACTGCCAAGAAGGCAGCAGCGAAGAACCTTGTTGACGAACAGGAAACAACGGAGGCCTAACGGATGGCCTACTGCACACAGCAGAGCGTACTGAAAGAGGCTGGCCTATGGCACCAAGAGATTGGAGCTACGCCAGCCGGTACTGCTAATGGCACGAACAAGGTCTTTACGACTGACTACAAGCCAATTGCCGATCGGACTGACGATGATGCAATAGACGCCGATGATGTAGTGCTCTACGTCAATGGAACAGCTGCAACCGTATCGCTTGTCAATGAGACGACCGGTGCAGTCACTGTCCCTACTGCTCCAACAAACGGCGCCACTGTCACCGTCGATTATGCCTACAGCTCCGTCAGCACTGACGAGGTTGCAGAGGTAATCGAAGAGGCTTCAGAGTGGATTAATGACGAATTGAGCCAGTACCTCACAACGGCACAGATTGCGGATTCTAAGCGCGTTCGGATGCTTACTCGCCTATTTGCTGCTGGCTTGCTCATGCAGCGCTACTACGGCCTCGAGAACAACGAGGAGCAAGCAAACACTGGTGCGGCCAAGCTCAAGTTCGCCAAGAAGGAAATGGCCGACTATCAGACTCGCCTCGAGGCGAACGGCGCAGATGCAGAAGACCAGAAGATAATCGTGAGCACTTCCCGCCAGCGCCTCTTTCAGAAGTACGACGAGTCAGAGGGTCGATGGGATTCTCTCGCTGATGAGAGCTTCACGACTAACAGGGAGTCATAGCGATGGCGTTGCAGCTTGACTTCTCCATCGAAGGCACGGAGCGAGTCAGCCGTGTGCTGAACGTCCCTATCGACGGCGTGAAGGACTTCCGCAAGCCGTTGACTGATGTCAGCAAGACACTGCTCAAGACCTTTGACATGAACTTCAGCGCTCGAGGTGGTCTGTACGGTGGCTGGGCGCCTCGTAAGCCACAGTACAAGGGTGGCATCAGGATTGATAACTGGCCACTGCTTGAGAAGTCCGGGAAGATGCGCAAGAGCTTCAAGAGTGACGTCAGGAAAGACTCACTCGAGCTAACCAACTCTCAGCGCTACTTCGTCTACCACCAGAGCAATGCTGCACGAACACGCCTTCCAAGGCGCGTGATGATGAAACTACGCCAGCAGGACGCCACGATGATCGTCAAGACATTCCAGGGCTACCTGATTGAACTGGCAAGAAAGGCGGGAACAAGGTAGGTGGCACAGTATTCAGACCCAGTATTAGACGCATTAATCGCAGCACTCAATAGTGCCGGCCCCACCTCGCTCAGGAAGAAGTACTACCAAGGCGACCCTGTGCTGATACCGACGAGCTTGCAGTACCCGCTCTGCTTCATCTCTCGAGACACCAGCCGCATCGACATAACCACAACGGTCGAGGACATGCACTCTATGCCAATCGTCCTGAACGTTGTCTACAACGGCGCTCGTGACTTAAACCAGAAGTCATTCGCTCAGGCGGGCGCTCTGGCGCTCTACGAGCTGTGTGAAGGCCGAGACGCCACCTATGACCTCCGTAGCGACACCATTGCCGGTGTACTGCGTGACAACCAAGTTCTTGACGGAAACAACCGGCTCTATATCGACATTGAGGGTGACGGCTTGACCATCGAGTATGCCCTGAGTCCACCAGAACGACGCCAGATATGGTCAGTCGAGGCAATCATTAGAACCACATTAAAGCACCTAGAGGTGAGGTAAGGAGAAGCAATTATGGCGGAAAAAGCTACTAAGAGTGTTACATTCAAGACAGAGGAGGCTGATTATTCAGTCCACCTAGAGAACGGTGAAATCGTTACCGTGAAGGCCACCAACGCTCAGGAGGCTGTAGAGAAAACTAAGGGTAAGAAGGATTAATACATGACGAACATCATAGGCCGATTAGAGAATGTTGGCATCGGTGTCGAGGCAACCCGAGGCACTGCAGTCGCTCCTACGTTCTGGCTCGGCGTCGACGACAAAGACTACGATGACCGACCAGAGGTCATCTTTGACCAAGCTGCTCACGGTGTGCTTGGCGAAGATTCAGCTGCAACACTCGTAAAGCAGTGGGCAGACGGTGGATTCAAGGGCAAGGTGTACCAGAACTCCATCGGTGCGATACTTGTTGGCCTCTCAGGCGCAGCATCAAGCACCAGCGTATCTTCGGGTGAATACACTCACACATTTACGCAGGCGAACAACGTAACGAACAAAAGCCTCACACTGGCGTTCAAGGATGCAAACCAAGACCTTGCATTTGCTAACGCCGTACTTGACTCAGTTACTTTCAATCTCGAGATTGGCAAGTTCTTCGAGTATGACGCTCAGTTTATGAGCAAGAAGAGTGCATCAGCGAGCAACACAGTTTCAAAGTCAGCTGAGAACCTCTTTGCTCCGAAGCACGGGCAGGTCAAGATTGCATCAGCGCAGTCAGGCCTCGCAGCTGCTTCAGCAATCTCACTCCGCAAGGCAAGCATCACCTTTGCAAAGAACACTGAGACGAAGGACGTGCTCGGATCTGTCGACATCAACGACGTTCACAACAAGAGCCTGAAGGTGACTGGCTCACTTGAACTGTATTACGACGGCACAACCTACAAGGACTATGTCTTCAACCAGACAGAGCGTGCGCTACGCATCGGTGTTGTCAATACAGACGTCACCCTCGCAAACTCAAGCAACCCACATCTGTACTTTGACCTCTACAAGGTTCGCTTCGACCAGTGGGAACGCTCACGAGGCAACAACGACATCGTCACTGAGACAGTGAACTTCACTGCGCTTACTGACTTCAGCAACAGCCAGAAGGTTTACACCATCGAGCTGCTGAACGGTACTGCTGGAACCAGCTACGGCAACTAGCAATAACACCGCACGAGTAAAGCCCCACGCACATGGGGCTTTTTTCTTTTCCGTTTATGGCTTACGATAGGAGTACATAATCGGAGAACTAACGAAGTGAGTGCAAGTCAAGACAAGATAGAGATAACAACACCATCAGGCAAAGTGGTCGTGATACGCAACTACACGACTCGAGCTGATGACGCAGCAGCCCAAGATGTCATCAACAAGGGCACGAAGATTGTCGCAGGCGATTCTGGCGAGCCAGTGCTTGAGATGACCCTCGAAGCCACTCAGGGCGCACAGGACGTCTACGTGCAACGCCTGGTCGAGTCAATTGATGGGAGCAGCGACAACATCGCTGGACAGCTGCTTGAGCTGCGGTCTGCTGACTACGCAGCCATCGACAAGGCCGTTTCCGAGATAGCAAACCCAAAAGGCTAAGCGAGGAACTGGAAGCCGCTGAGACGGCCTACAAGTGGCTCGCACGCACTGGAGGAGAGGGGAGCAGCACTGAGCTGCTCAACATCGTCATGCTCTGCAAGGCGGCTGGCTGGACGTATCAGGAGTATGTGCAGCAGCCCACTTGGTTTATTGAACTTTGGGAGATGACGGCGCGTATAGATGCGGAGCAGCAAAAGAAGTCACAATCCTGATTAAAGTGTTACATTAAAAGTGTAGATGAATGACCAGGAACTCAGGATAGTTGTAAGCGCGAAAGATAACGCAAGTTCTGTAATCAAGAAGGTTCAGAACGAGCTTAAAGGCGCATCGAGTTCCATGCAGCAAGGCCTAGACCAGGCCAGGCGCTCAGCAGACACATACACCGACGCTACCAGTAGGGCAGCCACGTCAACGGGCGTGTTCAAGGCAGCCTTTGGCGCCATCCTCGCCAGTCAAGTCGTAACCAAGGTTGCGAGCGCCTTGCAGGACGCAGCATCGTCGGCCATCACTCAGGCGGCATCTTATGAACAGAGTCGCATTGCGTTTGAGACAATGCTCGGCTCTGCTGAGAAGGCTCGCACGCTTCTTGTAGACATCAGCGAGTTTGCGAAGCAGACGCCATTCGAGCTTCCTGGTGTTGTCGCAGGAGCTAAGCAGCTGCTGGCATACGGCTTTGCTCAGAGCGAGCTGTTGCCGACAATGCGCCGACTTGGTGATATTGCGGCAGGACTAGGTGTCGACTTTGGCCAAGTTGCAACTGTTTATGGCCAGGTGCGTGTCGCTGGCAAGCTCATGGGTCAGGACTTATTGCAGTTCACGAATAACGGTATTCCACTTCTCGAGTACCTGAGCAAGACCATGGGCAAGACCGCTGCTCAGATCAAGAAGGACATGGAAGGCGGGGTCGGCCCTTCCTTTGATGATGTCCGTCGCGCTATCGAAGCAATGACTAACGAGGGTGGCCGATTTGGTGGCCTTATGGAGAAGCAGGCCAAGACGTTCAGCGGTGTTGTTAGTAACATCAAGGATGGTTTCGGCCAGATACTTCGCTCAGCAGTTGGGATAACGCCAGCCGGTGACATTATCAAAGGCGGATTATTCGACAAGGTTAAGAGTGCTGCTGAAGCAACACTTCCCTATGTTGCATCGCTGGCTACGCAAGTCGGCCCTGCCATCCAACGTCTCACCGAGTGGTTCAACGGAGTAGCAGCAGCGGTGTACGGCTTCTCCCTGCAGGCCTCTGCATACCTTACGCCAAAGTTGAGGGAGTTGTGGACGGTAATCGAGACGGAGCTTGCCCCTGTACTTACAAGGCTCTGGCATGACGTGCTCGAGCCATTGATTCCGGTTATAGGCGTCTCTCTTGTATTGGCACTAGGATTGGCCGTCGACAGTATGCGAATGATGGTGTCAGCTGTATCTGAAGTTGTTGACCGCTGGCTGTCTGCTGTTGAGGTAGCGCGAAGCTTCTACGAGCGTGTCGCTTACTACTTCGAGCTTGTTAAGCAGCGTGGTCAGGCGGTCGTCGACTGGTACAACTCACTCCCTGCAGGCTTGCGTGTTGCCTTCTCTGGCATTGTCGATGCGATATTCGGGCCGTTCGATGAGGCATTTGGATTGATAATCCGAGGCGCTGAACGAGCCGTCTCGGCAATCAATAACGTCAAGAGCGCTGGCAAGTCGACGGGTGAGGGTGTCGCTAACAGCCTTCTGAACACCGCACTCAGCTCTCTCCTGAAGGTGCCAGGCCTTGCACCGTTCCGAGCTACTGGTGGCTTCGTCTCTTCAGGCCAGCCGTACATCGTCGGTGAGCGCCAGCCAGAGGTCTTTGTGCCGAACAGCCAAGGACGCATCCTGCCATCAGCTCCACAGGGCGGTGGTGGCGTCACCAACGTGCTTTCAGGGACATTTAACTTCAACACAGCCGAGGCAGTCGATCAGTTCATGGACAGGATTGACCGGACACAGCGCCTGGCACTGGTAGGTATGGCATGACAACTATTGAGTTCGATTCTTATTCATTACAGGCAGATGGCGTCTACACCACAGACACTGACGTCTTCTCTGCTCCTGCGGTCAACATAAACGCTGAGAAGCTCGCAGAGGCCGATGGCTCGGTCATCGTTAAGACGCAGCTCGACCCAAAGGTGTTCAAGTGTGAGGGGTACATGCAAGCAGCAACGACGGCGGCACTCGACACCCTCATTGACACCTTCAAGACCAACCTGAACAAGGTAAGCGCCAACTTCGACATCGACTACGCAGGCGGCACCCGTCGCTACATCGCTACACCACGCAACATGATAATCAGCCGTCCCAAAGGCTTGAACAGCGCCGGATGGTCAGTTGAGTTCTACTGCGCAAGCCCTGTCGGCTACGACACCACAACGAGCACGCTGTTGGCATCCACAGTGGTCACATCAGCAACATCACAGCTGAGCATCACTAATGACGGCTCATACATTGCGCAGCCGCTGATTACCGTAACCCTCACATCGGGTACCGGTCTGACCACGAGCAAGAGCATCAGCATCTCGAATGACACCAACCTTCGAGGCATAACTGTCACCCGAGACTGGACTGCGGCAGATGTACTCGAGATTGATTGTCTCAATCAGACCGTATACGTCAACAACGTCAGCGTTGAATACACAGGGCAGTTCCCGAAGTGGAGTTCTGGCGCGGGCGGCATCGGTTACCTGGATGACTTCACGACTCGTTCAGTAAGTGTGGAAGCAACATACACCAAGCGCTACCTCTAGTAGCTGGACTAACTATCGCGCATTTGTTTCATTGTAGGTAATGGCAACCTTTGAAACCGTCAATAAGGAATATGTGTATCGAGTTTATGACTCTGATGGCGTTTATGTAGGCGTATGGCCTGACGTTGCCGATGACCTTGAGTTCAGTCAGCGGCTAAATACACCAGGCACCACGACTACGGTACGACTGGGACGTTCGGCAAACAAGACCGTTGAGCGCCGCGACACCCTAGCTACAGAGCTGCCGGAAGACTTGACCGATGAGTCTGGCGACCCGCTTGTTGCTGTCTATACGACAAACAACACCATCGGTGAGGACACAGACGTCAACCTCAATTACACCGTTGACATCTATGTCCAGTACGGAAGCTTTACTGAGCTGATTACCGAAGACCTTGAGATGATTACTACGGAAGGCGACGAAGAGCTGATTGTTGCTGAGGGTGCGCCACTTGGCACTCGAGTGTTCAGCGGCATCATTATTGACTATGAAGCTACCTACGGTGACCAAGAGTACGTCGATGTACTTATCGCTTCACACGGATTGGAGCTTTCAAACGAGGTTATCAAGAGCGGCTCAGACACAACTGTTACGTTTACGACTCAGGCGCCAGAGACAATCATCAAGAGCATTCTTGATACCAACCCTGGTTCAATGTCGTACTCGACTGCATCCATCGACGCCACTGGCATCACCATCAGCGAGAAGTTCAGGCTGAACACGAAGCTTGAGGGCATTGAGAGTGTCTATAACCAGACGGACGCAGGGTGGTACTGGTACGGCAACGTTGCAGACAGGAATATCTATCTCAAGGAGAAGGGCATCGTTGCTGACCACACATTCCACTTGATGAAGCAAATCAAGGAAGTGAAGATTAAGCGCTCCATGGAAGACCTACGGAATACGGTCTACTTCGTTGGTGGCGATACTGGTGGTGGGGTAATGCTCTACAAGAAGTACACCGATGCCACGAGCATCACCGACTGGCGGCAAGGCGTATTCAGGATTACCGACCGTCGCTACACGAGCGCTACTAATGCTCAGCGCTATGCAGACAAGATATTCGACCGCTACGCACAGCCCATTTACTCAACCACTGTGCAGATTGCTGCTGCTGACTACAACATCGAAGACATCCAGCTTGGCCAGATGGTGTCATTTGGAAACTTTGGCAACTTCATTGATGACCTGTTGCTGCAGATAGTTGCGCTTAGCTACACGCCGTATGTCGTAACGCTGACTCTTGGTGAGCTTCTTGACCGTCAAAGCGATGTTGTAGGCGAGCTTGTTGAGGACTTGCAGAACGAGCAATACAACACGATTCCAAGCGCTCCGAGTTAAGGATAAGTATGTTACATTCATAAATAGGAACACAATAGTATGTCAAAGAAGATCACCGACCTAACATCATTAACATCAGCAGACAGTGGCGACACCCTGCCAATTGTTGACGTTTCGGCATCTACAACCAAGAAGGTAACGGTGCAGGGGCTTGTGCCAGGAATGTCCATCTACCCGTCAAATCTCGATGCCGGTGAGAGCAGTTCGACATGGACTTGGCAGTCATGGACTCCAACGCTGACCAATCTTTCAGGCGGCACGCTCACATTTGCAAAGTATATACAGGTTGGCAAGACCGTTCATTTTAGGTTTCGCTATGTACTTGGAGGTGCTGGCGTCGGCACAACACCAACTATAACTCTGCCGGTTGCCGCAAGCTCAGACTACGACACCTCCGGGTCTGACACCTCGACTATGCAAGTGACGGGTCAACTGAATGATGTGACAGGTGGTCGCTGGATTCCCGTATTGGGCTTCACAAGCTCCACCGTCGTTGCGGTCTTCTATATCAACTCTTCCCCTACCTGGGCGACAGTGTCAGCCACTACACCATTCACATGGGCAAGCGGCGACATAATCGAAATCTATGGGACTTACGAGGCTGCCTAATGGCGTTTCCGTTTGCCGTCGTCGAGACAAGCGAACTAGTCATCTTTGCTGGCATGTTGACCGGCTTCTACGCCTTCGCTCGCCTCATACTTAACCAGTCCCAAAAAGACCGGAGCGCCGATCGGACGGAACGCAAAGAGCTAATCAAAGCGCTTGACAAGCTTGCGGAGAGCAACAAAGCGGTGGCTGCAAATAGTGCGCTGGTCGCAAAGGAAACTGCCAAGGGCGCTAGAGAAGCAAAAGAGCGCAACGGTCACATTGCCGAACTCTCGATTGCAAACACGAATGCCCTCATGACCGCAATCAAAGAGATTAAGACTCAGACCGTCCACGAGCAGCATGTAGATAATCAGTACGTGGAGACGCAGAAGTAATGCGAATACCAGTCAACCAACCCTACACGGTCACAACAGAGTTTGGTGTACCAGACCAGTACGCCAAGTTTGGCCGTCATTCGGGCATTGATTACGCAGTACCGCTTAATCGTCCTGTATACGCCCCAACATCGGGAACACTTACCAACGTTGTGTCACCAACTGGCGGAAACATGGTTGTTATCTTCGACGGCAAATACTACCACCGCTTAATGCACAATCAATCATTCTCTCGCAGCAACGGACGAGTCAATGAGGGTGAGGAAGTAGCAAAAGCTGGCACTACTGGACTATCCACAGGGGTACACGTTCACTGGGACATCAATACAGAGGGTACATACCCGACATCGTTTAACTCATTTATTAACCCAAACACATGGCTGCAAGGAGGCAACATGGCAAAGGTATCACTAGGAACCGCGAGAATCCTCGCAGAAACAATCTTGGGACGCGAAAGAAACGCAACCCACGCTGGAGCATTTGACGCAGACCTTAACGCCAATCACGTCAACAAAGAACTCACCAACGAATACATCATGGAGCTATGGAAGTCCGGCGAAGCATCTAACTACGTTAAGACACTTGACGACTTACGAGCATGGAATGAGCGCGGACTGAACTATCAGAACAACGTTATTCCCGCTATGGAAGCAGACAAGCAAGCATGGGTAGCTCGTGCCACAGAAGCAGAACGTGTCAAAGACGAGCTGAACAAATCCCTAGAAATCAAAGACAAAGTTATCAAAGACCTAGAAGCAAAACTCGCAGTCCAGTCCGATGATACGCAACTGCTTGAAGATGCGAGCGCCGCAAGCAACGTGTTCATCAGGCTGTTCAATCGAATATTTAAGAGATAACGGAAGGAGACATCATGAAGTTATCACCCATCACCAAGAGTCAATGGCTAAGCGTTATCCGCAACGCCGTATTCGCTGCCATCGCAGCAGCAGTCGCCCTGTACGCAGCTGGCACGTCAGACACACAAGTCCTCGTAGCTACAGCCATCATGGCGGCGCTGAAGGTCGTTGAGAAGGCTGTCACGCCCGCTCAATAGTCGCTCTGACGCACACAGAGGGGTCTAGAAACTCACAACGCAAAAGACGCCCGTCATTGGGCGTCTTTCACGTTCAAGCCGATTGTGGGCGCTCTGAGCGCCTCGTTTGCCTAGAAGCCGTACCTCTTTGCTTCTTTGGCGTCGTTCGGGTCGATGGCAGGCTGACCGGCAGCCTCACGGTTCTTGTTGGCCTGCTCGAGGTTCGCCCGCACGAGCGCAGCTTCCTCGTCGGTGACCTTGCCCCGATGGAGCACACCGAACTTGTCCTTGCTCAGGTAGTCCACCTTCGGACTCGACGCCGTACCGGTGCCACTGCGACGGGTGCGCTTCGGCGCTTCCGTCTCGGCTTTGCGAGCGCCCTTGAGGATGCTGTCGACGTCCACGCCGTTGAACGCCTCGTTGAACGCTGCCACGTCCAGCACGACACGACGGGGTGCCTTGTTCGGCTCGTAGATGGCGAGGCTGACCAGCTCCACCTTCGACTCGTTGAACATGGCTGCTTCGGCCACGGAGACGTCCAGCTCGACCGCACCGCCGAGGCTGGGGTGGTCACTGATGACGATGCGGGCGTGGGTGTCCTCGGTGAGGTCATCACCCGAGATGTCACTTGCGATGATGTTCTTGATTGCCATGATGTGCTCCTAATGTGCCAGGGGAGGGGTTGGCAGCACATTAGCAGCAGTTTGGAATAATGCAAGCATTAACCCCAGCTTGGATCGGTACCGATAGCGGGTCGCTTAGTCTTAGGCGCCTTCTCAGGCATACGGCGAGCGGTTATCTGCTGCTCAACATCTTTCAGCGGTCGGCCATAGCTCAAGCGCGATTGGTCTTTGACTTCCTGTGCAAATCCCCTGCTAGGAGCCGGTTCAGACGTGGTCAGAGTGAACGGCGCACTGACGCCTCCGTCCGTTGCAACTCGAGCAATCGCTTCATACCGGCCAAGGTGCATGAAGTCATGGTCTGACACGCTCGTGCCGAACTCTCGAGCCATCGCCTTGGCATCGTCTGAAGTGGTCTGAAACACCACCTTGCTGCGAGCGTTGGCCAGCACAGCCTGTCGCATGTCGGTGGGAAGCTGGCCAAGATGCTGATGGGCGAGCGTCATGCCAAGCCCGAAACCTCGAGCCTTAGCCAACATATCTTCAGGGTCGACTGGCAAGTTCAGGAAGTCCTGAAACTCATCGAGGTACAGGAAGTTTGGTCGCTCAGTGCTAGTGGTCTTGACGGCGTGCCACAGGCCATTCATGAGCAACGTGCCGGTCAGGGTGGCGGTGTCTCGAGGCAGGCCACTCAGGTTCACGAGCAATATCTTGTTCTGCTTGACGATGTCGGTCAGCTGGAAACTCGACTCGCTCTGGCCGATGATGTGGCGTATCTCTGGTCGAGCGTTGAGCTGCCAGATTCTGTCCATAACCGGCTGGGTGATGCGGTCTTGAGTCGCCTTCGGCTGATTCTGAAAGCGCTGCCAGAAGTTGCGCAGTTCTCTGTCCTGCAGGCTTCTAATGACGTTGTCAGCCCACTCAATCTCTTCACGGGTCATCGGCACGAGCAAGGTGGCAAGATCGACGAAAGTCAGGCCAGGAACCGTTACCAGCGTGCGGAGGCCGTGAAACAAGACCTCTCGAGTCCACACCCCTCGAGCTTCCTTGTACAGGTGGTCAAATAGCGCGGTCAGCTCATCGACGATGACGAGTGGGTCGCCTTGGTCAAGCAGATTGAAGCCAACAGGGTACTTACTGTCGTGGACGTCCAGCACGACAACGTCCTTGCGTCGATTCCATGGGATGTAGTTCAGCGCAGCGTGGAACAGGTCGCCCTTGTTCTCGATAAGCACCACGCCGAAACCGGCGTCTATGTCCTGCTTCATGAGATTGGCGAGCAGAACAGTTTTGCCTGCACCCGTAGGCCCAATCACGTGCATGTGCTTACGAGCCTCGGTAAACGACAGCGCTACCGGGCGCTCGTTGCCAGGGAAGTTGCTGCGACCGATGACGCGACCCTCCCTCGGCACGATGTCGCTCGAGGGCAGCTGGCGGGCGAGTCCCTGCGGAAGGCCACTCACAAACGGATTGCCGATTGGCCAAGCGATGAGCGCAGACAGCTCTGGCGCTGACAGCTTCATCGGGAAGTGCAGCGGTGCAGCGCACTCGTCGATGCGCTTCTGTAGCGAGGAAGCCCTGACGAGTCGTTTGTTGAACTTCGTTGCTGGCGATCGGGTGGCTGCCAGCGACGCCCTGATGCGGTACACGAGATGGCTTGCCCGCACGTCGGTGTTCGCTACGGCTGCGACACGAAGCACGGCGTGGACGTTTGGCTCCTCGAGCTTGCCCCTACGGTCGTTGACCTCGTCCCTGCTTGCCTGGCTACCCTTCAGCACCTTGTGCAGGTTGATGTACTCGCTCTCCGTCTCGTGGTAGATGGGCAGATGCTCAGGCGCTGCGGGCGTCACCACCCACTGCATGAGCACGGCTTCACCCTCCTGCAAGGCCTGCACGCTGGCGAGCAAGCTGCTGCTCGTGGCTGCGTGGTCATAGATGCGGAGCTGATGCGTAGTGTGAGTTAGGCCGACTTCGACCGCCTTCGTCCAGCGTCTGTGCGGGTACTCGTCATCGGGCGTGACCCTGATGCCTGGCACCAAGCTGCGGAGCTGGCTCACCACGTAGTCAGCGTGCTGCCACGGAACCTTCAGGCGATGCTCGATACCTGCGTTGGTCGCCCATAGCTCGAACGCCACGGTGGGTACGCCCGTGAAGCCTCGGTTGCTCGAGCGCAACGTGCCGGAGATGGAACGCACCCAACTGATAACACTCTCGGCATCTAAGTCGGTCGGGAAGTACAGCTTGTAGGTCTTGCGATTCTTGTCTCTATCCCTCTGGTCAAGCAGCTTCACAATAATTACCCCTGCCATTGATGTGGCTACTAATAGCGCAGAAAAAAGCAAGAGGCTCATAACGCTATTTTAACAACAAGCGCTATGAGCCTCTTTATTTTGTCACCATTGCCGGAACTTGCGGATAACGAGTGCGACACCTCCCACGATGAGAATTGTGACGAAAGCCAAGCCGATGTATGGCTCGATGAGGCTGAACAGGAAGCTGATGACCAGGGCGCCAAGCAACAACGTGACGATGGCGTCCCAGAACCCCTTCACGGTGCCTCTTGGGTGCGCCTCTGCTCGACGTGCTCCGTCATGTTCATGAAGGCCTGGCGGGTCAGGTCGCGCATCTCACGGCGCTGCAGCGCGTCGTCGAGCCAGTCCTCGCCGTAGTACTCGATGCCACGACGGGACTGCGCCGTCCTGCGGTTGATGAGCCAGATGCAGATTCCGATCATCAGCGCCGCCAGTCCGAGGATGAGCAGAAGTCCTGTGACGGTGTCGTTCATCAGAACTCCCGGCAGAACTTGTCGACGGTCGAGGCGATGATTTCGCCGGCACCGAGACGGGCGATGTCGGTGTAGAACCGCAGCTCGTCTCGCAGGAACATGTTGTTGCCCGAGATGACGTCGGCGTAGTTGGACAGCATGGCGTAGTCGGTCATGGCGTCACGGGTGAGCGCAGCCACCTCTCCGGCCTTCTCCTTGGCCACGTAGGCCTCGGCCTGCACCACGAGCGCCCGCATCCCGGTCTGGTGTCGCAGCGCTTCGACCTCGCGGGAAGTCGTCGGCTGAGCCAGGTCGGTGGGTGTCCTTCTGACAAGGCTTCCCATTACTACCTCCTTGGTGTCGTGGCTATCTGCCACGGGAGGCACCGTAAGATTGAGGCAGCTCGAGGCACTACTGCTCGACGGTGAACGGAAGGGGCGAGAAACGTGGGTGACGACGATTCCCTCCGCTCTGAGCTGTACGGCTTGCGCAAGGGAGCGGGCGCTACTCCGTCACGGGTAGGTCGCTCGACGGCACTTCTGGCTTCCCTTGGCGCCAGCAACGGAGAAGATGGACTCGAGCGCTTACGGCAGGCGGTCACCGAGCTTGGCGATGACGTCAAGGTCGATGCCCTGTGCAGCGCTTACGGCTTCGACATGGAGCAGCCAGGCTTGCTCACCGAACGGCGCAACTCGTTTGCTGCGCTCACGGGCAAGCACACGGACACGATCGAGGCTTACGAGAACGAGATGCTCGAGCTGCTGCTCAAGCGGCTAGGCACGACAGATGACTTGGCTTACACAAGCGTCGGTCACTATGTGAATAATGGTTGGCTCAGAGAGTTTGCTCTCATGACCTACGACGTCAATCAGCAGCGCAAAGTCATCCATCTTGAAACGCTGGAACCGGGCGCTGGCATTGGTGCGCCACTGCTTATCTTCAGGCTCGAGGAGTCGTGGCCTCTCGTGGTTGGCAAGAGTCACAATTTTGCGTGGGATGTTCGCTTCAGAGGGCGGTACCCGTCTGAGCTGTGGCTGAGCTGGGGTACGTCACTAGCTGCCGTCCATACAGCGCAGCGAGCTGAACGGCTTCAGCTACCGGCTGTGCTTGGTGACGGCGTGATGTGGCTGCCTATCAACATGGAAGCTGAGTACGGTACGTATTACAGCCTTCGCTGGACGTGGTCAGAATGAAGCGGCTGGTATGGTCTTGACGGAGCCGCAGAAATTTTGCAAAGCTGCCGCTTCCGTGAGACAATGAAAGGGAGTGAAAAGCAATGAAAGCAGTTATCTACACACGACAATCGTTGGACAAGACAGGCGACGAACTCGGCATCGAGCGCCAGCTGTCGGAGTGTGAGCAGTTTGCTCGACAGCGTGGCTATGACGTCGTCAAGACCATTCAGGACAACAACCGCTCAGCCACCACTGGTGTCAGGCCTGGCTACGAGGAAGTCATCGACCTCATCGAGCGCAAGGCCGTGGACGTGGTCATCGTCTACCGGCTCGACCGTCTCCTTCGCCGTCTCGTCGACCTCGAGCAGCTCATCGAACTGAGCGAGCGCACAGGCGTGCAGATAGCCACCGTTCAGGGAGACGTCGACCTTACCAACAGTCAGGGGCGACTCATCGGGCGCATTCTGGCGAGCGTGGCACGGTCTGAGATGGAGACGAAGGGCGAGCGACATCGCCTCGCTAACGCACAGAAGGCTGCTGCCGGTCGCCCGCACGGTTCACGACGACCCTACGGCTACGAGTCAGACCTTGTGACCATTCGAGAGTCCGAAGCCACTGTGCTGCGTGAGATGGGAAGCCTCGTCATCGCTGGCTGGTCGTTTAAGGAAGTCGCTTGGAAGATGAACGAGCTTGGTCACGTGACCACCACTGGCCGTCCATGGCTACCGCTCACCATCAGGAACATGCTGCGTAAGCCTCGGTACGGCGGATTCAGAGAACACAACGGCACGTTGCACAAGGCGATATGGGAACCGGTGTTTGACGAGGCCACATGGGAGCGCCTGCAGCTGACGATACGGCTCAGAGCCAGCAAGACGGGAGTCAAGCCGCGCAAGTACCTACTGACCGGCCTCGTCCACTGCGGCATCTGTGGCCTGCCCCTCAATGGCTCGACGAAGCAAGACCGGGCGGGAAGCCCCAAGAGGCGGGTGTACTACTGCCGCCAGCAAGGTGACGCCACCAGAGAGCGAGGCTGCGGCGGTGTACGGCGCAACGCTGACGCCCTCGATGACTTCGTTGCTCGAGCCGTCCTGTACCGGCTGGACACGCCAGACCTTGCAGCGATGCTCAGGACTGACAACGAAGATGCGGTGATTGCGTACCTGCTCGACGATCGGAAGGCTCAGAGCGACCGGCTGGCCGTGCTGGTGGACGACTACGCCACTGGCCTGCTGTCTCGTGACCAGTTCGCACGAGCAAAGGCAACTGCTGAGACGGAGCTACAACGGCTCGAGGACGAGATTGACCGGCTGAACCGTGAGCGCAACAGCGCTGGCCTGCTGCCGATAGGGGAGCAGCTCGAGGATGCGTGGGACGCCAGCGAGAGCGTGGCGTGGAAGCGGTCGGTCATTGAGCTACTGGTGAAGCGCATTGACGTGCTGCCAGGAACGACGAAGCCCGTCTACGAGTTGCGAGACGGTCGACGGATGCGGTTCGACAAGAACCTTATTCAGATTGATTGGATTGTTTGAGCAAATCGGGATTCTCGTAGATGTTGCCTATGACTTCGAGACTTGTTTCGTCTGGAAATCCGTATTCGTTGCCGTCCCAGCCACCTAGCCAGTAGCCGTTCACTTGCCACTCGACTGCGTAGAACCTGTCCTCATCGA
>JACCDR011467245.1_pt1 | contig 31624 bp, 25 predicted proteins | sample 7446431 | NCBI WGS metagenome assembly JACCDR01 (sample SAMN15323443, study PRJNA562643) | freshwater metagenome | isolation source: river surface water | place: USA:Blue River Watershed | collected 2017-08-17
CGGTTGTCGACGCCTACTTTCTTAAAAACTTGTTCGAGATGTTTATTAATGGTTCTGGCACTAATTGCCAATATATGAGCGATTTCTTTGTTGGTTTTACCCCGGCTTAACCATAATAAAACTTCCGCCTCCCGTGCCGACAGGGCAAAGGCTGTCACTAGCTGCTGCTCATGTTTTTTGTTGTCATCATTGTGCAGCCGCACCAGAATTTCGGTGTAAGGGTTCAAGTAGGACCCGGCTAACCATTCCAATTGTAAAAAAGCTGACTTTTCTGTTTGCAGCCGCAAGAGTCGAGGTGCATCGGGGTGGGTTACCCAGTGAGTCAGGCTAGGATAGAAAACGGCGTTTAACCAGGCGGCCGAGTGGGCTGACAGCAGATTTTGGACTTCAGGTGTTTGCCAGAGCACCTCACCGGTGGGTGACACGGCAAACAGGTGTTGGCCGGCTTGATCGAGCGCCAGTTGAGTGCGCTGAATTAAACGTGACGAGGCGAGGTGTACGCGAATCCGGGCGATTAAATTGGTGGTGTTAATCGGCTTGGTGACATAGTCCACGCAGCCCGCTGCAAAAGCTTTGGCCAAGCTTTCATTGTCTTGCAGGCCCGTCATAAAAATGATGGGTGTGCGCGCTAGCTCTTTATCATTGTGGCAGCGCTCGCAGAGTTCAAATCCCGACGTTGTCGGTAAAATGCCGTCCAATAAAATTAAATCAGGTAGCATTTTCTGGGCGATATGAAATCCCTGTTCAGCATCGAGTGCCAGCAAACAATTAAATCCCTCGGGTGTGAGTGCGTCGTGAATAAACGAAAGCGTGTCGGAAGCATCGTCAATGACGAGAAGTGTTGCATTAGGTGGCATCATGTAACAAAGGCTCCAATAATCGTTTAATCTCAACAAAATTTAATGTGGCCAAGCTGGGTAATAAACTCGTTTGTAATGTTTGCCAAAACCTGACATCGTCTTGTGATAGGTCATTAAACAGGTGGTGGCGAAGTGCCGTTAAGTCGCCTGAGTCTGCGGCCTCCCAGAGCATGATTAAGCGCATTCGCCGTTTTGGCGGCATAGCACTTGGATCTTCAATCAGGGCTTCGGCTGCCTGCGGGTAATCCTTGGTCTCGTCAGCATAGCGCCAGTCAATGTCTAGCACGCTGGCGAGTAAATCGAATAATCGCGATAACCGAATGGGTTTAATTAAATACCCCTGATGAAGTGGAAAATCCTGTGTCGCGATGGGTGGAGTGTTGGGGTTGAAAGGGCCAGAAATTGAATCATTAATCCATTTTTGACCGTCATTGGCATCGGCTGAAATCATAATAATTGGCGTCTGTGAAAAATACTGCCTGACCCAGCGGGCAAAAGCCCAGCCATTTTCATCCGGCAAATTGACATCTAAAATAAACGCGTCCACGCGTTGCAAATCAAAATGTGTCCGTGCGAAAGCTGGGTCGGGTGCTTCGTAAACGGTTATGCCGAGTGGCTGTAAGCTATCAAATACCAGTCCGCGATGAAATACATCATCATCCAAAACCAATACACAGGGGCCGCTTGGGTTCGCCTCGGTGTTGTTCGGTGCAACTGCGGTATTGTTCGGTGTAACTGCGGTATTGTTCTGCGCAAAATGGGTGCCACGAAAACGCGATAGACCAATAACCGTTTTATCATGTTGTAGCTGCGCATCGGTTGTTAGTGGCGACAGCATTAAGCTGACTGAAAAAACCGTACCGCAGGCAGGCTTGCCTTGCCAGGATTGGCGATTGGGTTCAACCCGTAAATCGCCACCCATAATATCGACCAGTAAGCGTGTAATGGTGAGTCCAAGCCCTGTGCCATGCACGCTCGGCTGGCCCGGCATACGCACGCGCTCAAAGGGTTTAAAAATACGTTCATAGTCGCATTTGGGGATGCCAACGCCTGTGTCGCGTACGCAAAACTCGGCCACTTGATTCCGGTAACGAACTGTCCACTCAACGCCACCTTGATGGGTGTATTTCACGGCATTCGACAGCAAGTTGGTTAAAATTTGGCGCAGTCGCTTTTCATCCACGGCGACCAATTTGGGTAAAGGGTTTATGAGTTGTAATGAAAAGTGTAACCCTTTTGCTTGAGCTTGCCGTTTAAAAATATCGGCCAGTTGATGAATGAGTTCAGAAATGGCTACGCGGTTTCGGTGTAGGTCAAGTCGGCCCGCTTCTATTTTTGATAAGTCTAATAGTCCTTCAATTAAATCCGTTAGGTGCTCACCACTGTGCTTAATAATGGACAAATAATGTTGTTGGCGATCGGTTAACTGGTGATCCTGGTAGAGTAATTGCGTGTATCCCATAATGGCATTCATGGGGGTGCGAAGCTCATGGCTTAGTCCTGTCAGGTAGCGGCTTTTGGCATTATTCGCGGATTCCGCCAGTTCTTTAGCGGATTTCAGTTTCTGATCTGTAATTTTATGGGCGTCTATCTCATCTAGCAGGCGTTGTGTTTGAATGCGCGTTTCTTCAATGGCGACCTTTCGGCTGTCATTGGTCAAGACAAAAAGCCACGCGATAATACCGAGTAGTATTTGGAAAACAAAAAAGATCTGAATCAGTAATGGCGCCAAAGAGGCTGGCGTCACAAGGCTCGTGACAGATGCTTGGGATTCGTGTAAAAAAATTAATCCGAGAACGCCACCGCTCAGACAGCTGCTGGTTAGCATGAGTGCTAGAAATTGTAATGTTTTTGTCGTGAGATAGTGTTGGATATTTTCTGGCAGCTGCGATAACAATCGCTGCCATAGGCGCTCGATATCCTTATCCTCTGGTTTGCATCCATCCAGGCAGCGCGCATCCAGTGAGCAACACAGCGAGCAAATTGCGCCGGCATAAAGCGGGCAATACGCCATATCAGGTGCGTCAAAGTGATTTTCGCAGATGCAACAGCGTTGGAGCGCTGTCAAGTCTGAATGGGGTTCTGGTTGCCTGGCGCAGTAAAAGCGTGCGTGGGTTAATTTTGCGAGAGCTGGCATCATCCAAAATGCACAAAGTAGAGTGATAAAATGCGCTAAAGCTTTAGCCATATCCCCTAAAGCGCCCGTGTAGCACAAAAGCCCAATTGCAAAACTGCATAACATGGAACCTAAACCAACAGGGTTAAATTTGGGTAAATAAGCACGAATAAAATCAATTCGTTTCGGCGATAATCCTAAAGGTTTATTGATGGTCAAGTCGCCCACCAGTGCGCCGAACCACGCCACAGCGACGAGTGCGTAAACGCTTAAAATATTTTCCAGTGCGCGGTATATGCCAAGCTCCATCAGTACCAGCGCTATGACGACATTAAAAACCAGCCAAACGACTCTGCCAGGGTGGTTGTGCGTCAAGCGAGAAAAGAAATTAGACCAGGCAATTGAGCCTGCGTAAGCATTGGTAACGTTAATTTTTACTTGAGCTAAAATGACAAAGCAGGCCGCTAAAATAATCGATAAATCATCCCAGGGGATCCACTCGCCAAAGACCGCCGCATACATGCGAGTGGGATCCTGTGCTTCTGCCAGTGTAAATCCCTGTGTCAGTAGAAAAACGGCTAAAAATGAACCGATAAACATTTTGATAGCGCCGATGATAATCCACCCCGGGCCAGAAGCTAATAGGGTAGCCCACCATTGCCAGCGTTTTTCGCGCTGATAGAGTGGCATGAAACGTAGGTAGTCGACCTGTTCGCCAATTTGTGCAATTAATGCGAACACAACAGCAGAGGCCGCCCCAAAAAGAGGCAGGCTAAAGCCATCGTCGGGCAGGCTCAGAGAGTCGGATGTGAAGTTGACCCATTGATGGGGTAGCGTTGCGTTCTGGCTCAGCAAATAACACAAAAAGACAACCGGCATGAGTTGAATAAGTAGCCAAGGGATTTGTGTGCGGCTTTGAAAACGGCTAATAAAGGTAATGCCGTGGGTCACTAAGGGAATAATAGCAAGGCTACACAGAATATAGCCAATCGATAGGGGTAAACCTGTCAGGGCATTCAGTGCCTGGGCCATGATGGCCGTCTCTAGCGCAAAAAATATGAAGGTAAACGATGCGTAAATCAGTGAAGTAAACGTCGAGCCAAGATAGCCAAAGCCTGCGCCTCGCGTTAACAAATCAATATCCAAGCCTGTGCGTGCTGCGGTGATACAGATAGGAATAGCCACTAAAAAAATTAACAGACTGACTGCGCCTATAGCGAGTGCGGCATGATAAAAACCGTAATTGAGTGTTAAAGCAGCACCAATCGCCTCAAGCGCTAAAAACGAAATGCTGCCCAAAGCGGTGTTAGCCAGGCGCGAAAAGGAAAATCGCCTCGCTTTAGTTGCGGTATAGCGCAGGGCGTAGTCTTCCAGTGTTTGATTATTCACCCATTGGTTATAGCGGCGCCTTATTCGAAAAACAGATTGCTTCGGATGCATCATAAAACCTCGAGATTCACCCTCAGTGCGATTGGCGATCAATCAGAGGCCATCGATTAAAGTATATACAGCACAATTCTTGCCAAGTATTGCTCTTGCTAAACCGCGTTAGCCGCGTCCTGCAGCCTGCTTATTAGGGGTGTGCATTCATAAACGGTTATCCACAAAATATCACTACGTCATATGACGTAGTCGACACCGCTATTTACGCACTGTGTTTTGCGCACACTTGAGTGCTTAATAGCAAAAGGTCGTTGCAGAAGTGCGGCCGTCCAGGTGCAACTGGCTTATTACAGAGCCGGTTGAGTGGTGAAGTGAGTCTAGAGGTGGAAACGATGAAAAATGGTAAAAATACGTGCGCGCAGATTGATTATTCTGCACCCGGTGTCAGTAAATCGAGCATTTCGCTGAAAAATCAAGTCAGCACTGTGTTGAGCCCGCGTTATTGGAAGGCAGTCTCGCGAGGCCTTATGGCAGCCATTTTCACGGGTTTATGCAGTGTACCCACTCTGGCAGTCGTGAACACAACCGGCCTTGCAGTGACCGATAAAGAGGTGACAGTAGGCATACTGCACTCTGTTACGGGCACTATGGCAATCAGTGAGACGGGATCGGTTCAGGCAGAGAAATTGGCCATTGAGCAAATCAATGCCATGGGCGGTGTTCTCGGTCGCCAGATTAAATACATTCAAGAAGATGGCGCGAGCGACTGGCCAACCTTTGCCGAAAAGTCTAAAAAACTTCTCGTCAATGATAAAGTCGCTGCCGTGTTTGGTTGCTGGACATCCGCATCCCGTAAAGCGGTGTTGCCGATTTTTGAGCAATATAACGGCATGCTGTATTACCCAACTTTTTACGAAGGCTTGGAGCAATCACCCAACGTCATTTATACCGGTCAAGAAGCAACACAGCAAATTTTGGCAGGCATTGACTGGGTTGTTAAAGAAAAGGGCGCAAAAACATTCTACCTGTTAGGTTCTGATTATATTTGGCCTAGGACATCGAATAAAATTGCGCGTAAGCACATTGAAAAGCTGGGCTTAAGTGTTGTAGGTGAAGAGTATTATCCTTTAGGGCACACTCAATTTAACTCGGTTATCAACAAAATAAAGTTGAAAAAACCAGATGTGATATATGCCATCGTAGTGGGCGGTTCCAATGTGGCATTTTATAAGCAACTGAAAGCGGCTGGCATTGATTTAGCCAGTGGCAAGCAAACGCTCTTGACTATATCCGTGACCGAAGACGAAATATTGGGCATTGGCGGCGAAAATATGGAAGGCGCTTTTGCAGCCATGAAATATTTTCAAAGTTTAGATAACGACAACAATAAAGCCTTTGTTAAAGCGTTTAAAGAGCGCTGGGGCAAAGATGTTGTGATCGGAGATGTTACACAAGCAGCTTACTTAGGCCCCTGGTTGTGGAAGGCTGCGGTTGAAAAAGCAGGCAGTTTTGATATCGATAAAGTGCGAGCCGCTTCGCCGGGTATTGAGTTGACTACCGCGCCAGAAGGCTATGTCAAAATTCACCCCAATCACCACCTCTGGTCAAAAACGCGAATCGGTAAAGCGAGACGTGATGGGCAATATGACGTTCTATTCGAAACGCCCACGCTGATGGAACCCAATCCGTTTCCGGTCGGTTATCAATAGTCGTTAGGCAGCCGCGAGTGGGATTTAACCCTTAGGCGTAAAGCCGCTCAGTCTAACGAGTTCTATTAGCTGAGCGGTTTTGCAGCGGTCTTTTATGGGTGGTTCTAGCATCAATAGTGGTTGTAATATCAATCCTCATTCTTGAATTGCAGTCGGCGAGGTATGCCATGTTTGCAGATTATTCGACTACTGAATTGCTCTCTATATTTGCTATGCAAGGGTTTGCTGGGCTTATTTTGTTTTCCGTCTTCGTATTAATGGCGCTTGGCTTGGCAATTATTTTTGGCCAAATGGGTGTTATCAATATGGCGCATGGAGAGTTTATGATACTGGGCGCTTACACAACTTACCTGGTGTCATCCATTTTTACGGAATATCTGCCTGAATTTTTCTCTATTTATTTTTTTATAGCCATGCTAATCGCTTTTATTGTTGCAGCGCTCCTCGGTGCTTTTGTCGAGTGGGCGATGATTCGGCATTTATACCGGCGGCCTCTGGATACACTCTTAGCGACTTGGGGGCTCAGTTTAATTCTGCAGCAGTTATACCGAAGTGTGTTTGGTGCGCGCGAAGTCGGCGTTACCTTGCCGGACTGGTTGATGGGATCGTTTACGCTGTCGGATACCATTGAAGTGCCGGTAAATGGTGTGTTTGTAATGGGTTTAACGCTGCTGATTACGCTCTGTATTTATTTGCTTATGTTTAAATCGCGCTTTGGTACTCAGGTTCGCGCTGTTGTACAAAATCGCCCCATGGCCGCAGCGGTTGGAATACCGACAGAAAAAATTGACCGCTATTCCTTTGCGCTCGGTTGCGGCATTGCAGGTGTTGCCGGTGCCGCTTTCACCATGATCGGATCAACTGGCCCAACGTCTGGCCAACTTTATATTGTGGATACGTTTTTGGTGGTGGTTTTTGGCGGAGCGTCCAGTTTGATGGGCACCATTGCATCGGCGTTTACCTTGTCGCAGGCGCAGTCGTCGTTAGAGTTTTTCTTGAGCGGGTCAATGGCTAAGGTGTTGACGCTATTGTTTGTCGTTGTCGTGTTAATGTTGAGACCGCAAGGGCTCTTTTCATTTAATGTGCGCCGATAGCCGTGCGTCGGTCGATTGTGCTGTAAATTGTGCTGTAAACAGCCATTTATCACCTTACGAGGAGAGTGTTTGATGTTTAAATCACTGATTCCAAAAAATGATCTTGTGGCCTTTGCTGTTTTAGCTTGTATCATTCTGGTTGTGTTTCCTTTGAGTATGGACGTCTTCCGATTAAATTTGGTAGGCAAGTATTTAACCTATGCATTTGTCGCATTGGGCTTGGTCCTATGTTGGGGGTATGGTGGCATTTTAAGTTTGGGGCAAGGTGTATTTTTTGGCTTGGGCGGCTATTGCATGGCGATGTTTTTAAAGCTGGAAGCCTCTGACCCGGAAAGTACCAAAATCCAGTCGACTCCGGGCATCCCGGATTTTATGGATTGGAATCAGATTACGGAATTGCCTTGGTTCTGGGAGCCCTTCCAATATTTACCGGTCGCTATAGCAGCAATTTTTATTGTGCCCGCTGCGCTGGCCTACATTATGGGGTTAGCGCTGTTTAAACGGCGAGTCAGTGGTGTCTATTTTGCTATTATCACTCAGGCGATAGCGTCTATTTTGACCATCCTCATTATTGGTCAGCAAGGCTATACCGGTGGCGTCAATGGTATTACTGATCTGCGTACCTTGCTGGGCTGGGATATCCGAACGGATAACGCTAAGGTCATACTGTATTTTGCCAACGGCATTTTGTTGCTGCTGTGTTTGGTGGTGGCTCAGTGGGTGCTTAAAGGGAAGGTAGGACGGCTATTGGTGGCGATGCGGGAAAAGGAAGATCGCGTGCGATTCAGTGGTTATGACGTCGCAAACTTCAAGATATTTGTGTTTTGTTTGGCGTCGATATTTTCCGCTCTCGGTGGTGCCATGTTTACCTTGCAGGTGGGTTTTATGTCACCCAGTTTTGTCGGCATAGTCCCCTCGATCGAAATGGTGATCTTCTGCGCAGTTGGTGGGCGCATGTCGATTTTTGGTGCCGTCTACGGTGCATTACTTATTAATTTTGCAAAAACCAGCTTTTCAGAGAGCTTTCCAGAGTTATGGCTATTTGCCATGGGTGCCTTATTTATTGGTGTAGTTATGGCCTTTCCGATGGGGTTAGCTGGAATTTATAACACTTGGGTGTATCCGTTTTTATGCCGCTGGATTTCGCGTTTACCTGTCTTTAATAATGAACAGAAAGGTGTGAATTCTACTGCCACCACAGAACCCGAAAATCCCGATACCTTTGCCCCGAAAACTGCCGTCAAGGAGGCTGTATGAGCAACACCGATTTTGTCCTGGCTGTTGAAAATTTAACGGTTTCATTTGATGGTTTTAAAGCGGTTAATGATATTAATTTTTACGTTGATGAAGGCGAGATCCGTGTGATTATTGGCCCCAATGGCGCCGGTAAAACAACCGTGCTTGACCTGATTTGCGGTAAAACCCGTTCAACCTCCGGCTCCATTAAATTTCGAGGCAAAGAGCTGACTAAGCTGCGAGAGCACGATATTGTGCACAGTGGTGTTGGGCGAAAGTTTCAGAACCCGTCGATTTATGAAGATTTGACAGTTTTTGAAAATCTGGAAATCAGTTATCCAAAAGGGCATGGTGTGTTTGGGGCCTTGGTGTTCAAACGCGATGCCGATGTGGTGGTGGCGATTGAGGAGGTTGCGGAGCTGATCTACCTGTATGATTTTTTACAAACCCCGGCTGGTCTTTTAAGTCATGGTCAAAAGCAATGGCTGGAAATTGGCATGTTATTAATTCAAAAGCCAGATTTATTGATGTTAGATGAGCCGGTTGCTGGGATGAGTGTGCTGGAGCGGCAACAGACAGCGGATTTATTAAAGCGTATTACTCGCGACAGGTCTGTTTTGGTGGTCGAGCATGATATGCAGTTTGTTGAAAACATTGCACACAAAGTCACGGTGATGCACCAAGGGAAGATTTTGGCAGAAGGTAAGATGGATGCCGTCAAAAATAACCCAAAAGTCGTGGAAGTGTATTTAGGCCACTAGTTCGCTCTTGATGGGCTCACAATGTGAAGGGGTTTTTATGTTGCAGTTAAGTCATTACGGCGTAGCCTATGGGCAAAGCAAAGTGATTTCAGATATGAATTTTACGTTGCAAGAGCGTGAAATTGTGGCTGTGGTCGGGCGCAATGGCATGGGAAAAAGTACGCTCATGAAATCGTTAATCGGCATGATTCCAAGCCAGGCTGGCGACATTGTTTTGCACGGTAAGAGTATTAAGCAGTTAAAAAGCTATGAGCGAGTAAAGTCCGGGTTAGCCTTTGTACCCCAAGGGCGGATGATTTTTTCAACCATGACTGTTAAAGAAAATATTTTGGCGGCTTTACCCGCCGGGCGTAGCAAAATACCGGAGGAGCTGTACGATCTATTTCCGGTATTAAAAACCATGCAGCATCGCCGGGGTGGTAATTTATCAGGTGGTCAGCAACAGCAGCTGGCGATTGCGCGCGCACTGGCGACTGAGCCTTCAGTGTTAATTTTAGATGAGCCGACCGAGGGAATTCAGCCTTCGATTATCAAAGAGATGGCCAGGACACTCCGGACGATACGAGATTTAAAAGGCCTGGCCATTATTGTATCTGAGCAGGTATTGAGTTTTGCTTTGGACGTGGCTGATAGAGTTTGTGTCATGGAAAAAGGCAAATTGGTACGCGATGAATCGCGTGCCAATGTGGATGCAGCGGCGGTTGCATCATTCTTAGCAGTTTAGTTGGGTTTATTCACCCGGCGCCTAAAGAGCGGGTGGCTGTCATTGTTTTTAGTCGGCAGTCATTCTTGTTGAAGTAAGTGTCATTTTTATTGTCTTGAACGAGGTGCACCATGGCAGAAACGTTGATTAAAGTAAATCTTTCGGAATCTCCTTATACCAATGAAAAGGTGCACAACCGTTGGCACCCTGATATTCCAATGGCTGTCACCGTGAAGCCCGGAGATGATTTTATACTAGAGTGTTACGATTGGACGGGGGGGCAAATTGCCAATAATGATTCCGCTGATGATGTGCGCGATGTGGATTTATCTCAAGTGCATTTTTTGTCTGGTCCTGTTGGGGTTGAGGGAGCGGAGCCGGGCGACCTTTTGGTGGTTGATATTTTGGATATTGGAACCTTTCAAGAAAGTTTATGGGGATTTAATGGTTTCTTTTCCAAAAAGAATGGCGGTGGTTTTTTAACTGAACACTTTCCGGAGGCGCAAAAGTCTATTTGGGATTTTAATGGCATGTTTACGTCGTCCCGGCATGTGCCGGGCGTCGAGTTCGCGGGTTTGATTCACCCCGGTTTGATCGGGTGCTTGCCTTCAAAAGGTTTACTTGACGAGTGGAATAGTCGCGAAAAATCGCTATTTGATAGCGACCCGGCGCGCACGCCACCGCTTGCAGCCTTGCCCTATGCTCCGACGGCGCACCTCGGTAAATTGGCAGGCGATGCGCGTGATGTGGCGGCGGCAGAAGGGGCGAGGACGGTACCACCGCGTGAGCATGGCGGCAACTGCGATATTAAGGATTTATCGCGCGGCTCAAAGATTTATTTTCCTGTTTATGTAAAAGGTGCCGGATTATCTGTTGGTGATTTGCATTTTAGCCAGGGCGATGGTGAAATCACCTTTTGCGGCGCCATTGAAATGGCGGGGTGGATACATTTGCGCGTCGAGCTGATTAAGGACGGCATGGCGAAATACGGCATCAAAAACCCGATCTTTAAACCCAGTCCTATCACTCCACGCTATGACGATTATTTGATCTTTGAAGGTATTTCGGTTGATGAAAAAGGCAAGCAGCATTATTTGGATGTGCACATTGCTTATCGCCAGGCGTGCTTGAATGCCATCGAATATTTGACCAAATTCGGTTACACCCGCGCCCAGGCCTATGCCATTTTGGGTACTGCGCCGGTTCAGGGTCATATCAGTGGTGTTGTGGATATTCCCAATGCGTGTGCAACCTTGTGGCTGCCGACCGATATTTTTGCCTTTGATGTGAAACCCAATGCGAAAGGTCCTGAGCTATTGGTGGAGCCTGGAACGGATATTCCGCTGTCGAAAGATAAATAGTTGACTCTAGGAGCGCTGAGACGGTTGTGCTGAGCGCTCTTATTGTGGGTCATAACTATGGTTGTGAGTCATAAATATGGTGGTGGGTCATAACTATGATCGTGGGCCATAGCTATTATGGTGAGCAGTAACGATTCTGGGTGAAAAATATTGATGCCTTGAGTGGCGACACGAGGAATTTATTATGCCTGTTTACGATTATAAGTGCGCATCGCACGGTATTTTTTATGGTCTAGCCACGCTCGCCGAATCGGCTGCGCCCGGGCATTGCCCGGTTTGCGGTGTGCTATCGCCGCGCATTATTTGTGTGCCGCGAGGCATTTTGGATATGGCACCGGAAACGCGAACGGCCTTGGCGCGCAATGAAAAAAGTCAGCATGAACCCGTGATATCAACCGCAGAGCGGCGCCAGGAGGACACGCAGCATGCCAAGCACTGCGGCTGTCACAAGCCCGTTAAACGGCAGTTATTGTTGACGGCGAATGGCGACAAAATGTTTCCATCGGCCAGGCCCTGGATGATCAGCCATTGATGATCAGCGATTAATGTGCCGATGATTTTTCGCTCGACGACTCAATCCGTCCTCTTGATGTATTGAGTTGTCGGAACAATTGAGCAACCCTTGGCGTTTTCCGGGCTGGCACTGATGGCGTCCATAAGTCTTGCGACTTTAAAGAGGGATTCGGCGTATTCCGCGCTGGGATCTGAATCGATCACTACGCCGCCGCCGCCAAAACAATGCAAAGCATTGGCCTCTAGCAGCAGGCTGCGGATCAATATATTGCTGTCCATTTTACCGTGGCGGCTGAAGTAGGCGAGGCTGCCGCAGTAAGGACCTCGATCATGCGGCTCCAATTCGGCAATGGTCGTCATGGCGCTTTTTTTCGGCGCACCGGTGATGGAGCCGCCTGGGAAACTGTTGCAAAAGAGCTGCCATTGGCTACGGTTGGCGTGCAACCTTGCTGTGATGGTGCTGATTAAATGCTGCACATTCGCAAAACGGTGCAGCTCACAAAAAGCCGGCACCGACACTGAAAAGGGCTCGCAGTCTTGGCTCAGGTCGTTGCGCAGTAAATCCACAATCATGGCATTTTCGGCGCGGTTTTTGGCGCTCTGAATCAGCGCCTCTGCCAGTGCTGCGGTTTCGACTTCAGTCTTGCCTGTCGGGCAGCTGCCTTTGATAGGTGACGTCGAAACGGCTTGCCCGTTCATGTGTAAAAACCGTTCGGGTGACACCGACAACAGACTAAACCCAGGCTGCTGAACTAACGCCGAAAAGGGGCTGGGTGTGGCCTGGCGCAGGCGCCGGTAGAGTGCAAAGCCCGATTCCTCGCTGCTGGCGCTAAAGTGCTGGCTCAGGTTGACCTGATAACAGCGCCCGGCGCGAATGTGCTCGCGAATCTGTTCGACTTTCATTTCATAGGACGGACGCGAATCCTCGGCGCTAAAGGCGCGGGTCCTGGCTTCGAGCCTGTTTGAGGTCGTTCTTGCCGCTTTGGTCTCGGCCTGCTGGGCGGCCCAGGCCTCGTCCAGTCGAGTGGCCCAAACGGTGTCCAATGCAATCTCTCCCACCCAGTAAGCGAGCGATTTTGCGTGATCAATCACCACGGCACCCGGATAACGATTGAGCTGCATGACCGGCAAGGCGTAGCGGTGAGCCGTGGGTAAACCAAAGCGGTGGTGCAGCCAGCTGTAACAAAAATGCCCCATTAAACCGCCAATAAACGGTATATCGTCCAGGCTGAGCGAGCTTGGCAGCTGCGCGGCCAATTGCGCGAGTTTTTCTGCCGGTATAGGCAGCTGGGCCTGCACCCAAGCGTCTAAGTCGGCTTCTGTTGCCGCATCAAAGGGTTTGGCTTTGCCGTTCAGCAGAAGCTGCCCTTGGTTGTTCACCTGCGCGCAGGCTGTGGCGCCCCAGCAAAACAGGTCAAACCGGCCTTGTGTGCTGTGCGGCCTGCCGCTATCAAGCCAGATCCAGTCGGCCTCTTGTGATAAGACCGCCGCGAATGCCTCGGGGTCTTCAGGGTAGGGCAGTTGCAAAAAATGCACGTCGTGTCTCTCAAAGCTGGCTGATGGGGGCGTGGCTAGTTTACCCTTTGTACGCTTACTCTCGGTACCTTTACCGCTTGTACCCTGCGCACCCTCTGGAGACTGACCCCATGTTTTATGCCTTGGCCAAAACCCATGACCTGTGTGACGGTTTTCGTGCGAGTCGCCAACTGCCGGGGTTGTCGGTCTTGTTGTTTGTGGTGGGGGGGCAGGTTTACATTGTGGAAAACCGGTGCCCGCATCTGGATGTCCCGCTTGAGACGGCCAGTATTCAAGAGGGCACCTTGCGGTGTATTGCGCACGGTATCGGGTTTGATTTGCCAAGTGGCGCGGCCCAGGGCATCTGGGCGGATCTGTTGCCTTGTTTGCGGTTTTTTGAGCCGGTGTATCAAGGATACGATGTGGGAATCACCTGGCGCGATCTGGCGCAGGAGGACTGAGCGCGGCTATTCCATGGTTTTGACGACCATGCGTGACATTTCAGCGATGATGGATTTCAGTTCGGCGTCGAGTTGCATGCCTTTTTCCAGGTGCTCTAAGGCATTGTGTGCGGCCTGAGTCATGATGCTGAGCAGCTTGTCCTCTTGGATGTCGGTCAGCCCCATGGAGAAAAACGAGGTTTCAACATCCTGCACCATGCCATCGAGGATATTCATATTTTCTTTTTTGTGCGCCTCTTGTTGTTGCTGAATGCTTTGCAGGCGGCTATTGACCTCGACGAGGAATTTTTTCAGTAAAATATTTTTCTTTTCGCGCAGTTCACTCAGTTCATTCAGCTGCGATATTTTATTTTGAATTGATTCAATTAATGTCATCAAGTGATCGCGAATGCGTGCAGCATGGTCGTGATTGCTCGGCATGTTTTTAATTAAAATTGCTACGCCCTGGCGCGAGATGATTAGCCGATTTTCATGCTCGTGCAGCGTGCTGGTATTGTGCTTTAGGCGATTGAGTAGCATGATTTCCAGCTCGCTGGGCGTGCCTTCGCTGCTATGGATGGCATTGTCGTAATCGTGGTAGATAAACGTGCAGCTGTTTAGGCCGAATTGTTGCAAGGTGTTGGAGATGATTTCGCATAAATTCGCCATGTTTTTGATGTGAAAACAGGCACGCAAAAATTCCAAGATTAATCCCAAATCGCCGGAGTCGCGCATGGCGGTCATAGCAATATTGTTAGCGGTAGCCGCGCGCCCTGCTAGCTCTTTACGTCGCGATTGGTTGTTGAGTGCCGCTTGGATTTTTGACAGTAAAATATCCGGCTCGTAGGGTTTTGTGACGTAATCGGATGCGCCCACCTCAAAGCCTTGGGTGATTTCCTGGATGCTGTCATTGCCTGAATAGAAAATGACATCGATATCTTGCAGGCTAATATCCTTTTTAATTTTTGCACAGGTATCAATGCCGCTGATGCCCGGCATATTCACATCCAATAAAATCAGATTGGGTAGTGTTTCCCCCGTTTTTTTTAGCCGTTGCAGAGCCTCTTCACCACTCGTGGAGACTGTAATTTTGTAATGTTTTTTCAATAGCCCAAGTAGGCTATGTAATTCGGTGGGGCTATCGTCCACAATTAAAAGTGAAGCGGTTTGCATGGTCGTCATATCCTGTTAACCAAGTGGTCACGCACGGCAGTGGCTATCCGTCAGCTGGGTGTCTGGCAGCTGGATGCTTGGGTGGTGACGCGGGTTAATTCCTGCGCCAAACGCGCAAGGTCAAATTGATTAAAAAGGCCAATGAGCACTTTGATTTCACCATCGTTGGGGCAGTCAGTTTCCAGCGCTTCCAACTGATCTTGGAACTCGCCAAGATCGTCGTCTAACAAGGGGCTTAGCGCCTTCAAGCGCGCTAGTCGCTCAGCACTATTTAGCGAGGTTGTTGTTAGGGAGGCGGTGGCTGCCGGGCTGTGCATGGCAGCCAGGTAGGTTTTAATAGCCGCGAGGCTCGCGGTGAGCGTGGCCTCGAAATTGGCGAGTAGCGCCGCTTGGGGTGGCTGTTGAATGCGCGCTAAGGCTTCGAGTTGACTGGCGTAGGCCGACAGCGCCTCCAACCCAAGATTCGCCCCTGTGCCTTTAAGGCTATGTGCAAGGCGCCCTGCCTGCCCCCAATTCTGGTCACTAAAGGCGAGTCCCAGCTGTTGGAGATTATCCTGTTGACTGAGTTGAAACTGCTCCAGCACCCGCGCGATCAGCTTGTGATTGTGATTCAGGCGGCGGTTGAGATCGGCGGCATTCAGAAGCGGCAGGCCTGGTGGTTCATCTTCGGTGGCAGCGGTGATGGCCGCCTCCGGCGATTGGCTCCTGACGGCGTTTTGCCGCAAAAATGCGGGCAGTGACGCCAGCAGTTGATCGTGGGAAATGGGCTTCTCCAGAGCATCAGTCAGCCAGGCTTGACCCTCCGGCCAAATGTCTGCCCGGCTGTGGCCGGTGATGGCGATGATGGGCGGGCAGGGGCTGAGTGTGTGGTGCAGGTGTTTGGCAATGTCGAGCCCCGACATATCCGGCAGGTCCCAGTCGGTCAACACCAAGTCGGGCGTTTTGCGCGCGGCGGCGAGCAAAGCGGCTTGCCCCGTTTCGGCAAAATGCAGCTCGAGGTGAGGCACTGGTTCCAAGTAAGAGGCCAGTATGTCGAGGTTGGTGGGGTTGTCGTCCACTAATAACACACAATAGGTCATGAGCAAGATCGCGAAGGCAAAGACTGTTTTGAGTGTAGTGGCTCGGGGCCTGTGAGGCCTGACAAACGGGCGTCAAGCGACAATCGGTTTACTGGGCTTGTCGACAAGTCGAGGGGGCTGGAGGTGTCAGAGGAGGCGTCGTTACAAGGGCGCCGATACTATACCCTGTGCTGAACGCTCAGCTGACGCTACAGCAGCACAGGGTATAGCCATACAAATGTTTAGCAGTATTGGCAGAGGTAAGCGGTATCGACGCTGGCGGTCACATCAAAGCTAGCGTTGGCGGGCACTTCAAAGACTTGGCCATTGCGGAAACAGCGGCTGCTGCTCTCGCCGGGCAGCTTCACGACCAGCTCGCCGGCAATGACGGTCATGATTTCTTTCTGCGATGTGCCGAATGTGTAGCTGCCGGCTAACATGACGCCGACAGTGGCCGGCAAGGGACCTGAGTTGACCGGCAAGGATTTGACTTTGCCGTCGAAGTACGAATTGACTGGAATCATAAAACACCTCCAAAAGGGGCAGCATTGTAGAGGATGCTACAGCGCTGTCTACGGGGGCTCTGGCCGGTTTGGCGGGTGAACGGCGTTGTTTGCTGGGGCTGGGTATGGTTTTTGCGATGGGGGCTCTGTGATTCCCAGACGTCAAGAAGCAGGCAGTTTTTATGGCTCAAACGATGATGCAGCACTTGCGCCAGGTGCCAAAAACCCTGACCAAGGAACAGGCCTATCGCAATATTAAGGGCTTGTGGCACGGCAACCTGTCTATCCCCATTTTGTTGTTGATGCTGCTTGGCATGATGATTTTGCCACTGCCGCCCTTTTTGCTGGATGCGTTTTTCACCTTCAATATTGCGCTGTCGATTGTGGTGCTGCTCGTCAGTATCTACACCTTGAGACCGGTCGATTTTGCGATTTTCCCGACGATTCTGCTGGTGGCAACCCTGTTGCGACTCGCGCTGAATGTTGCCTCTACCCGTGTGGTGCTGCTGGAGGGGCATAATGGCGGTGATGCGGCGGGCAAGGTCATCGAGTCGTTTGGCGAGGTGGTCATAGGCGGCAACTTTGCGGTGGGAATAGTGGTGTTTATTATTCTGGTGATCATCAATTTTGTGGTGGTCACCAAAGGTGCGGGGCGTATTTCGGAGGTGAGTGCCCGCTTTACCCTCGACGCCATGCCCGGTAAACAAATGGCGATAGACGCCGACCTCAATGCCGGTTTGATCAACCAGGATGAAGCGCGCGAGCGCCGTGCGGACGTGGCGCAAGAAGCTGACTTTTATGGCGCTATGGACGGTGCCAGTAAGTTTGTGCGCGGTGATGCGGTCGCGGGTATTCTCATTTTATTCATCAATGTCATCGGCGGGCTCTTGATTGGCATGCTGCAACACGCGCTGCCCTTTGCCGAGGCGCTCCAAAAGTACGTGCTGCTCGCCATCGGTGACGGTTTGGTGGCGCAGATCCCCTCGCTACTGCTCTCAACCGCTTCCGCCATCATGGTCACCCGCGTCAACAGCAGCGAGGACATGAACCAACAGGTGTCGGGCCAAATGTTTGCCTCGCCCAAGGCGCTCGGCATATCGGCACTCATCATGGCGATTATGGGGGTGATTCCCGGCATGCCTCACCTGGCTTTTTTAAGTTTGGCCGCTATTTGTGCGTTTTTGGCTTACAGCATTCACTACAAGAAAAACGTCAGCACCCTCATCGAAGCGGTAGAGGATGACAGCCCCTACCTTGGCCGCTTTGATTCGGATAAGTCCCGCCCGCGCGGCAACGCCTCAGCGGAGACACTGCCGGCGCTCTCCCACGATAAGTCGCTCCACGATAAGCAGCACGACAAGCGCGATGAGCCGATTGAAGTGAGTTGGGATGATGTGACGCCCGTGGATCTGTTGGGGCTGGAGGTGGGTTACCGGCTGATCCCGTTGGTGGATAAAAACCAGCGAGGCGAATTGCTCGGGCGCATTAAAGGGGTTCGCAAAAAGCTGTCACAGGAGGTGGGTTTTTTGATACCGCCGGTTCACATTCGCGACAATCTGGATCTGTTGCCCGGTAGCTACCGCATCACCTTGATGGGCGTCGAGGCTGGGCAGGGTGATGTGTATGCCGACCGGTTTATGGCGATCAACCCCGGTGAGGTTTTTGGCAATCTGCAGGGCACTCGCGCCAAGGATCCGGCATTTGGTTTGGAGGCTATCTGGATTGATGCCGCTCAAAAAGAACAGGCCCAAACGCTGGGCTACACGGTGGTCGATGCCGCCACGGTCGTGGCGACCCATCTCAATCAAATTATTCATAAACATACCCATGAGCTGATCGGCCATGAAGAGGCGCAAAAATGGCTGGATCTGCTCGCCGAGCAGTCCCCCAAGCTGGCCGAGGAGCTGGTGCCCAATACCCTGACCCTCGGCACCTTGCTCAAGGTATTGCAGAGCTTGTTGCGTGAGCAGGTTGGCATCCGCGACAGGCGCTCGATCGCCGAGGCCTTGACGGCCGAGAGTCATAAAAGTGGCGATGTGGCGGCGCTCACGGCGGCGGCGCGGGTGGCTTTGTCGCGTCAAATCGTGCAGCAGCTCATTGGCGCCGAGCCGACGCTACACGTGGTGAGCCTGGACGCATCGCTGGAACACTTGTTGCTACAGACCTTGCAACAAGCACAAAAACTTGGCGCCGACCCTAGCAGTTGTGTGGAGCCACAATTAGCTGAGCGCCTGATTGCGGGGTTAAGCGAAGCTGTACGCAAGTTGGAGGCGGGCGGCGCGCCGGGAGTGTTATTGGTGGCAGCGCCCTTGCGGTCCTTTTTGCTCAAACTCACCCGTTTTGCGCTGCCGGAGCTTGTTGTACTCGGTTACAACGAAGTGCCGGATAACAAAGCGATCTCGATTCAAGCGAGTGTGGGCGCAGACATGAAAACACCGGCCAAAGCGCCGGCTTGATTAAGCCGCCGAGGGCTCTGCCGACGCCAGCTGAAGGCGGTTGCCAGGTTAATCAGCGTCGAGGGGGCACGCCTGACGGTGCCGCGTTTTAGGTGGTAAGAGAGGTCAATATGTCAGCATTGCCCGCAACTGCGGAGACTACAGGGATTTCGGCCCGGCGTTTTGTGGCGCCGGATATGAGCCGCGCACTCAAGGCTGTTCGCGATGCGTTGGGGCCCGATGCGATTATTTTAAGTAATCAACGGGTTGCTGATGGTGTTGAAATCGTCGCGACACTGGAAATGCCCCAAGAAACGCCCGAGGTCAAAGCGCGCCACGGATTGCGCAACCAGTTTAAAGCCGGTTTTGACGCCGACTGGGATCAACCGCTGGCTAGCGATACCGACTGGGCTTTTCACCATGAGGCGCAAGCGCTTGCCGCGACAGCGGGCGTCAAGCCGGCGGTGGCAAAACCCAAGGCCAGTGCCGAGACTCAAGCCAGAAGCCGGCAGCTGGCGGATGAATTTCAAATCGCCCACGAAAAAATGCTCGCTGCGGGCGCCAAACCGCTGGGCTCAGCCTCTCATGCCGGCACGCCAATCGCTAGCCGCCAAGTGCCTCTGCACGGGGATTTAGAGGGCAGAAGTTTCGAGGGGAGGGGTTTAGAGGAGAGGGGTGCGGTGAAAGGCGCCAAGCCCCAACGCCACCCCGCCGACACCAGTCGCTCGGCCAGCGTCGCACCCAAGACAAAAGCGGACGCAGCCCTAGAACCCTTGCAAGGCGAGATTGCGCAGTTGCGCCTGTTGATTGAAGAGCAGCTCTGGCAGCACAGCCTGTTGCAAAACAAAATGCTGCAAGGCACTCAAGCCCCCACGCGCGACTGGGACGCCTTGTCGCCGCGCGCCCAGCAGCTCGCCCAGCAACTGCAATCGCTCGGTTTGCCGCTCGCGTGCGTTCAGCGGTTGGCTTGCAAAATGCGCGCAGAGGTGAGGTTGACCGTGGCTTGGCGCGAGGCGCTCGCCACCTTGGCGCAACAATTGGTGGTGCGTCGCGATGATCCGGTGGCAGTGGGCGGGCGGTTTGCATTGCTGGGGCCAACGGGTGTGGGCAAAACCACGACACTCGCGAAGTTGGCGTCGCGTTATGTGTTGCGAGAGGGGCGCGGCAAGGTTGCGCTCGTCACGACCGATAGCTATCGCGTTGGGGCGCAGGACCAGCTGCGCGCGCTCGGCCGCATTTTGCAGCTGCCGGTGCGGGTGCTCGAGCCCGGAATGTCCTTGGCGGCGACCTTGGCGAGTCTCGACGGTTTTCCGCTGGTACTGGTTGATACGGCGGGCTTTCGTCAGGGCGATCCGCGTTTGGCGGCTCAGTCGGCCCAGCTGGCCGCGTGCCCCGCGTTAAAACCACTATTAGTCCTGGCGGCCAACAGCCAAGCAGCGGTACAAAAAGCCACTTGGCATGCTTATGGCCACAGTTGCCCGCTGGCCGGTTGTGTGCTGACCAAGCTCGACGAAACCCTCAGTCTCGGCGAGTCGGTTGGAGTCCTGGCCGAGGTGCGTTTGCCGCTGTGGTATACGGCAGCCGGGCAAGAGATCCCTGATGATCTGGCCCCGGCCAGCGCCAGCGACCTGATAGCGCAGTTGGTGAAGTTGTCGCGCCAAGGCACTTTAGTCTCGTCGGCGCTGCATCCCGCTTAGATGAAATCACGCGGTTTAGGCCTTGGCGTGGCCAAGGCTTTTCTATACTCAACCAGTGGCATTTAGCTCCAGCATTCGCTGGGCGACATTAAAGGAAACGGCATGAGTCAACATCCAGTAAAAGTCATAGCGGTAACCGGGGGCAAAGGGGGCGTGGGCAAAACCAATCTGTCGGTGAATCTCGGTGTTGCCTTTGCCCAGATGCGCCGGCGAACCGTGCTCATGGATGCCGATCTCGGCTTGGCCAATGTGGATATTCTGCTTGGGCTCAGCCCCCAGTTTACCCTGGCCGATGTGTTAAGCGGCCAGCGCACGCTTCAGCAGGTGGTGTTAAATGGCCCCTCTGGGTTGAAAATCATTCCAGCTTCATCGGGCGTGCAAAAAATGGCCAACTTATCGCCCTTGGAGCATGCCGGTTTGATTCATGCGTTCAGTGATTTTGGTGATCAGCTGGATATTTTATTAATTGATACGGCGGCGGGAATTTCTGACAGTGTGGTCAGTTTTGTGCGCGCTGCTCAAGAGGCCGTCATAGTCGTGTGTGACGAACCCTCGTCTATCACTGACGCCTACGCTTTGATGAAAGTGCTGAATAAAGACCATCAGGTGGATCGTTTTCGGGTTGTGGCCAACATGTGCCGTAGTCTAGCGGAAGGGCAGCAGCTGTTCGCCAAATTACAGGCGGTGTGCGACCGTTTTTTAGATGCCTCGCTCCAGTATTTAGGCGCTATTCCCTTTGATGAAAATGTACGTAAAGCGGTACAAAGCCGGAAAGCCTTGCTGGAATTTGCGCCGCGAACCAAAGCCGCACAGGCCATTCAGGTGGTCGCCCAACGGCTCGATAGCTTGCCGGTGCCGCGCAATGCCCGGGGTCATTTGGAATTCTTTTTTGAACGGTTATTGGCGCCGCCGCCTATCGCCATTCATACCGCTATGGGCCAGCACTAGTCGGTTGCGGCTGTGTATCCAAAAGCCGAGCCAAGGCCCGCCATTTGTGTGGAGGATTATGCCTATCTCGTCAAGCGCATCGCCTACCACATGGTGGCGCGCCTGCCGGCATCGGTGCAGGTGGAGGATTTGATTCAAGCGGGCATGGTCGGTCTCTTGGAGGCGGTACAAAAATACCAAGATGATAAGGGCGCAGGCTTTGAGACCTATGCCGGCATTCGCATTCGGGGTGCCATTGTCGACGAAATGCGCCGTGGCGACTGGGCCCCGCGCTCGGTGCACCGCAATGCGCGGCGCATTACCGAGGCGATGCAATACCTGGAGGCTGCGTCCGGCCGTGAGCCCAGCGATGCGGAGCTGGCCGCGTTTTTGGACGTGAGCCTGGATGACTACCACGCCATGGCCAAAGATTGCGCCTCCACGCGGCTCTTCAGTTACGAAGACACCTTTGATGAGGATGGCGACGAATCAGTCGGCGATGATTCTTCTCGGCTGCATCAAAACCCCGCCGACCGGGTACAAAAACACGCACTAAAAGCCGCGCTGGCGGACGAAATTCGTGGCCTCAAAGAGCGCGAACAGCTGGTGCTCAGCCTCTATTACGAGCAAGAGTTGAATTTAAAAGAAATTGGCGAGGTATTGGGCGTGACTGAGTCGCGCGTCAGCCAGATATTAAGTCAAACTGCTCTGCGCCTGCGCGCCAAACTGGCCCATTGGAAAGGCATGGCGTCGGATACCGACTAATCGCCTCCACACAATCAGCCTGCACAATCAACCTCCCCACACAATCAGCCCCAAAGTGGCGGGCATCACAGTTTGGGTTGTTCGTTATGCGGCGTGCAACTTTTTGTGGCTTGCTAGCGTTTCAGAGCCAAACATTCACTTAACGTTTTCCCATCACGGTGTTGTTATGTCATTAGTTCGCCCGAAACTCAGTGCCTACTTAGGTTTATTGGTGTGTGTGTTATTTAGCGCGGTGATAGCCCCGAATGCGCTTGCCCAAACCAGTATCTTCACAGTTAAACACCCCGCGAATGCAACTCTGACCGAGTTCGCCACTGAGGGTGGGTCGCGGGTGCAGCATTTTGCGGCGACTACAGTGCGCGGCCGCTGTACCAAAAATATTCCGATCATCATGGTGCCGGGTTTGGGGTTGAGTGCTTATATGTATACCCACACACCGGATGGGCGCGAGGGATTTGCGGCGCTCATGGCGGCAAAGGGGTTTGATGTGTATGTGTTGGATGCGCCTTACACCGAGCCGTCGGGCATTGATGCCAGCCGCACCGCTTTATCGCGCTGGAGCCTTGGACGTGTCTACACCAAGTGGGGGTTTGGCGCCACTGAAGGAGTGCCTTACCCCAATAGCCAATACCCAACCGATTATCTGAATGTGCTGGAGGCAAATTTCCCGGCCTACTTTTCGCCTCAAAGCGCTGGGCAGTATGCGTCTGTCGCCATCGCCAATAACCTCGAAGAACTGCTGAAAATCACGGGACCTGCGGTGTTGATGGTGCATTCAGCGGCCGGGGAGGCTGCCTTTACACTACTGGAGCGCCAACCAGCGTTAGACGCGTTAGTTGTGCTAGAGCCTGTGGGCTGCCCCGGCGAGGCCATTACGGATTTCCCCACGCTGACGCAAGCGCCCATGCTGGCGGTTTATGGTGATTATGTGGCCGAGCGGGGCCAGACGAGCCGGTATAACGCCTGTAAAACCTCGGTCCAGACGCTGGTGGCTGCAGGCCGTTTAGCCGCCTTTATGGACCTACCGGCTATGGGTATTAAGGGCAATAGCCACTTGTTCACACAGGCTTATAACAACAGCCAGATTGCCGATTTAATCGCCGCACAGTTGTTGGCTTGGTGGCCATAACGTCTGTCTATTCGGTGAGTTGGCGTGCAACCTTTTTTGTTGTTATGACGTTTATCGCAAGCGCCCTGCAGCGTTTTAGGTGGCCCGCCCGGTGTTGAAGCTGCTTTCCTTGGCGCTAGGCCGCCCTGCCAGTCGTTTTGAGGGGGTTATTGCGCCCTGTTTGGAGGGGCTTTACAAGCAAGCCTACCACTACACGGGCACGGCAAACGATGCCGAAGACCTGCTGCAGGATTTGTTGCTGGACGTCTTCCAAAAGCGCGAACTCTTGCTGACGGTGGAACACCCCAAAGCCTGGTTGCAGCGCTGTTTGTACCGGCGTTTTATTGACCGCTACCGCAAGCTCCAGCGTCAACCGGTGTACCTTGTTGTGCCAGAGCCAGCAGGCGATGCCGATCAGTCCGTCGATGCGTTGGACCTTGCCGTTGCTGATGTCCGGCAGGATTTCAGTGAACCTGAGCGTGCGTTAATGCAAGGGCAAATACAGCAACACCTAATGAGTTTGTCGCCGGCGCAGCGGGCGGTGATTGTATTGCACGACATAGAAGGGCATAAACTCATCGAATTAGAGAATATCTTAGACATGCCGGTGGGAACCTTAAAATCGCACTTGCATCGAGGGCGTAAAACGCTAAAAACCTTATTGATGACGGAGGGCTAAGCCATGACCAACAGACTCTGTACATCACACCACTATTGTTTAGACGGCCATGAGGACGACGCTCTCGCCGGCCGGTTACCTGAAGCGCTCCAGCACCATTGGCAAGGTTGCAGCGTTTGCCAAGAGGCGATGGTTCTGCATCAGCGGTACCTGGCGCAGATGGCAAAACAAACGGCTCCCGTTTTAACGTCAGACAAAAAACAGGCATTGCTCGATCGGGTGATAGGCCCGCAACGCTTTCAGTGGCGGGCGTTTGCCTATGGCAATCTCGCTGCAGCGGCAGTGCTCGTGACGGGCTTTTTGCTGTTCCAATGGGTTTGGCAGCCCAGCCTGACGGGGGGGGAGGGGGTGGCCACTGCGCCTAGAGCCCCTGCCTGGCAGGCTGTTCATACTGTCCCGGTGGTGATTATTGTCCCGGCCGATATGGTGGCAGCCGAATTGGCGCTCACCCTTCCGCAAGGCTATGCCCTGGAGGGGTTGGAGGGTTTGAGCCGCTTGCAATGGCAGCTGGATTTAAAAGCGGGGCACAATATCATTCAATTGCCTGTGACTTTTCCGTCGCCCGAAACCTTAGGTCAACCGTTTGAGGTCGTGGCCGAGTTACGTTATCAGGCGAATGTTAAAACCTTTACCATGACCCTGAATGGGCCAGTCGATGCTGACCCCAAAGACAGCCATAGATCCGAGGCGGCGGCTAGCCAGAATGTTAAACCGGTGTAAAATTTCGCGCTTTTTGGTCGCTGCACTGCTTGCCGTGACGGCGAGCGGGACCCAGGCGGCGCCCCCGGCCCAGGCGCCGGTTGATTTGGACAGCGTGATGATTGGCGCCATGCCCCTCAACACCCCTGCGGATGTGCAGCAGTTACAAGTCCCGGAGCGCCAACTGGTGTTGCGTCACATGCTCGAAAAGGGCTTGCTGAGTGCTGATGAATACCAGCGCCGAATCGCTAAACTGAAGGCTGAACAAGAACCGACGCAGGCAGATACCCATTCCCGTGTTCAATCCTCTGAGGCTGCGCCTTCCGGTCATTCAGGCCAACAAACGCCGCGCTATAACGATGCTGAAGCCATTGGCAACGGTCGTGGCCGTCAAGGCGATAGAGATGACGTGCGGGATCTGGAGCGCGACCGCCGAGGCCGCGAGAACCGCGATCGCCAATCTTCCCCGCGCGATACGCCTCACCGCCAATAGGTTCAAACAGCCTGCGAGTGCATCAGTTTCACTCGCTCTCATGAGCTTACTGTTTTGTACCCAGCACACCTCGGCGGCCACAACGCCACCGGCTGCGGCCTTGCTCGCTGAGCACTTTTACCAAAAGGGTGATTACACCGCCGCCCTCATCCATTTTCAGCAAGCGCAACACATCGATAACAGTCTTGCCATTCGCTACAACATCGCCAGCTGTTACGTGCAATTGCGTGACTGGCGCAAGGCGCAGCAAGTCTTCGCCGCGCTTGATCGGGATTATCCTGGCCTTGATTTAGTGCAATACCATTTGGCTGTGGCCGAGAAAAATCTGGGTCAGACGGCATCGGCCGCCACGCGTTTTCAAACACTTGTGGTGGCGGCCCAATCTCAACAAATCGCCGCTATCGCACAGCAGCAGCTCGACGCGCTGGGTGCCAAGCCAAATTCCGCGTCTAAAACGTCGGAGTCACCTTGGGCTTGGCAGGGCCAGCTTGGCATGGCACTTGGGCGCGAAGATTACCAGCCAGACGATGAAACCTTGAGTGGGCAGGCCGCCTTTGCCTCAACCCTCTCGGCCAGTGGCGATCTAGGCTATCAATGGCGTCATCCTGCCGGGGCGCCAAGGCCGAGTGGTTGGCAAGTGATGAGCCGTGCGCTGCTTGAGCGTTATGTCAATCATGAATACACCTCGCTCGGTGTCGATATCCAAGCGTTGCAGGCACAGTTGCAATACCAGTGGCCGAATAGCCTGTATGGTCGTGTGAATGTCGAGCGGCGGTGGCAGCATTTTGCTGAGGGTTTACTGGTGGTGCCTAGCCTGGGTTTGGCGGTGGGGCAAATCGCTCTATCATCACGCCGGGCGGGACACCGCTGGCAGCTCAGTGCAGAGGCTTTCGAGTATACGTCTCGATCGGCAAGCTTACAGCCCTTGGCGGGCAAGCGGGAATTGGCGACGCTCAGCTATGATTGGCTGCCGCATTGGCCGCCGGGCCGCCTGCAACATGCGTTATCGCTGGCACTTCACTATGAGCAAAACCAGCGTGAAAACGACGCGTCGCGTAGCCAATTTATCAGCTATTCCCCAAATCGTACGGGCGTGAACTTGGCGTGGCGTGTGGACCGAGCAGGCTGGTATGGCCAATTGGGTGCGGCTTACCGCACCAGTTTCTATGCAGGCCCGTCCCAACGTGTCGATCGCCATCGTTTCCCCGAGCGCAAAGATCTGCGCACTAGCGCGAATCTGCTGGTCGCCTGGCAGCGAGGTGCCTGGGAGTATCGGGCTTTAGTCGAACATCGCAGCAACCAGTCGTCGCAAGAGCATTACCGTTATCAGGATATTTACGTGTCTCTCGGTGCGGACTGGCGCTGGTAGGCCAAGCTATTGAGTGAGTCGGCACTTTAGCGCTTCTGGCCAGCACACACGCATTCGCGACCATGACTGCAACCTTTTGGGCGGTTTTTGCGTTTAGTGCTTTCAGCCGCACAGATGCGCGGCGCCTTGTGCCCCAAAACCCGAATAATGCCTACCGGCACCCGAGAGCTGCTATGACTGCATGTCTGACATCCCGCTATCTGCTGCCGCTGGGCAGTTTTATGCTGGCGTTTTGGGCTTCGGCCTTGAGCCTGGCAGAGCCCTTGGATAAATATCAACACCTCAAGCGTTTGTCGCTGGATTTGCGGGATAAACTGCCGCTCTACGAGGAATACATCGCCTTAGATGCCCTTGCCAAGGTGCCTGACAGCACTGTGGACGCCTATCTCGCGAGTGACGATTTTGCTGCGGTTGCCGAGCGCTTTCATGCCGACTTGCTCTGGCCGTCATTAACGCTCACTAAGCTCACCACGCCGGCCTACCATTTGGTGGAGCGCGGTGGAAAGGGCTTGGCCTACGATATTGGTGGCGCCTCGGGTGCTAAGCGTCGCCGCAGTTGGCGTGGCGATGCCGATATCCAATGCCTGGATGAGCTGCAAACGGCATTTGAAACGCGCACCGACCCGACGCCTCTTCGCATCCCGATTCCGAAAAAAACCTGGCTGGATAACGGCAAAGAGATTCGCCAGGAAGGTTATGTGCTGGTGCGCCCCTACTGGGACCCGACCCGCGAGGTAAAAGTCTGTGCTTATGCCGCGCAAGAGGCGATGCAAACCCCCGTGTACGACAGTGCGGGCAACCTCAAACGCGAGACCGACAAAAACTCCCCCAATTATGGCCAGCCAGTCTTAGCCAGTTGTATTGACGGCGATGGTGTCATCAACCCCTTGTGTGGCTGTGGCCCCAATTTGCGCACCTGTTTTGGCCCCGGCGTGGAGGCGGAGGTTCAAGCCCAGCTGGCCGCGCAATTATTGCGCCTGATCAAAGACCACACCTTAGGTGATCAACCCTACAGCGAGATGCTCACGACCGAGCGTGTCTGGACCAACGGCGCCATTCAATACTGGTCGAAGTATTTAGCCCTCTCGACCAGCTTAAACCGCGAATTTAACCGGCCAAGCCTGGGAGATGCCGCCATTCCCGATACGGTGAGCTTTACCGATAAAACCTGGCGCCTGGCCGAGCGTAACCGCGACGACAAAGGCCAGCCCGTCAACACGGGGCATTCGGGTATTTTGACGCTGCCGGGTTACAGCCTGCGATTTCAAACTAACCGCAGCCGTGCCAATCACTTTCGCAGCGTGTTTACACGGCAATATTTTGTCCCGCCTGAATCGCCCGTGGATCCTGGCCCGTGCAGTGATACTGCACAGGATTTAACGGAGCGCTGTGTCTGCCGGGGTTGCCATCAATTGCTCGAGCCCTTGGCTGCCTACTGGGGGGTTGTATCGGAGGGCGGTAGCGCCTTAATCAGTGACCGCAGTGTCTTCCCCCTTTTCCGCGCTGAATGCGCGCCGGAGGAAGCCGGTTTGGGATTTGACGGCGCCAACTACGACATGCTGGCGCTGCGCAGTGAGTTTTGCCCGCGTTTTTGGGTGAGTGACCCCGGCCAGCAGAACCCTGGTGTCTTGCGCCCTTTCCAGTTTGCCTATGTGCCAGAGGGCGAGACACCGAGTGCGGTATTGGATGATTTGCATTTAACCATTCACACCCATTTACAGACGGGCCCCAAGCCTTTGGCTGACAAAATCATCGCCAACGGCCAATTCCACCGGGCCATGGTGTTGCACCTGTTCCGGTTTTTGATGGGACGCGAGATGGACATTGACCCAAACTCGGCAACCTCAGAACTGGCTCTGCTCAATACACTCAGTGCGGAATTTCAGCAGCATGACCATTTTAAAACCCTGGTCAAACGCATTGTGATGCTGCCCCAGTACGCCTTGTACCCCGGAGCGACACAGCCAGGAGGACAACAATAATGAAGCTTTCAAACCCTGTGAGGCAGCCGTTATTGGCTGTTTTAGCTACGGTACTGTTGGCGGTTTTTGTGGGCTGTGGTGGCAGCAATACCGGTAACAGCCCCGCCAGCCAATCGACATCCAGTCGCGCCACAACGAGCCTAGCGGCATCTAGCCGGTCGGTCATATCCAGCTTGCCGGCCACATCCAGTCAGCCCGCAACCTCGAGCCGCTCTGCGCTTAGCAGTGCCATCTCAACAGGTGTCAGTCAGTCAACCGGTGTTAGTCACTCAACAGGTGTTAGTCACTCAACAGGTGTCAGTAGCGATGCGGCGGTGAGCGGTAATGCCAATGCGGGTGCCGGTCAGTATGCCTTGCTCTGTGCCGCCTGCCATGGCGCCAAAGGTGACGGCATACATCGTATCGACGCGAGTCGCTTTGACGCCCAAAGGCTCGCCGCTTACATCGAGCAAAACATGCCCAAAGGCTCGCCCACTGATTGTTTGGGCAGCTGCGCACGCGATACAGCCGCTTATATCCTGGCGGGGTTTGCAGCCAGTGCCAGCAGCGCACAAGCCAGTAGCGCAGCGCCGATCCGGGCTGTGCAAGGCGCCGCCAGCAAGCGGTTGACGGCGGCGATGTTACAAAAATCCCTGCCCGGGTTGCTCGGCCAGGAGGCTGGGCAGCCTATCGGGTGGACTTTGGCATCCAGCCGCCAGACGAGCGATGCGTTTGATGCCTTAGCGCAAACACTTGGTAAGCCCGATTACGTCGAAGTGACCGAAGAAGTGCGCGATGTGACGGCGCTTTACGTCAAGCTCACCACCGATATGGCGCTCGATACCTGCGCTAAAGCCATAACGCGCGATTACCAACAAACGGCCGCCAGTGCGCGTGAGTTGGTGCGTTTTAGCGATTTACAAAACACCACCGATGCCGCCCGCATTGCCCAAAATCTGCGCTATTTAAAACTGCGTTTTCACGCGACCCGCATTGCCGACAGTGATACCGCCAGTATTGCGGATTTACAGCTGCTGTTTAACCGTGTTGTCGCTGACGATAGTCTCGCTACGAGCGCTAAAGCCAAAGCGGCTTGGCAAACCGTGTGTGTCGCATTAATGCGTTCACCAGAATTTCATATTTATTAATTGAGGCTTGCTGACATGAATAAGACCCGTAGCCAGGCCTTCGTGAAAAAAGCGTTAAAAACGATGGCTGATCACGCAAAAAAGCCGTCTAACCCATCGGCGAAAACGTTCATGGGGCCCGAATTCGCCACATCGCGCAGACGTTTTTTACAGTGGGGTTCGTTAATTCCCACGGTGGGTTTACAAGGCTTATTACCTAACGCCTTCGCCCAACAAAGTACGCCCTACGAGGGCAATTTTGTGGTCTTTTGTACGTTTGAAGGCGGATGGGATCAACTCCTGGCCGCAGATCCTCGCGATCAAAAAAACAGTGCCTATGGCCCAAGCAAAGCGATTAATCCGGGTTACGATCTCATCAAAGAAAGTGATAGTGCGATTGAAAAAGCGGTAGATGACTTAACCGGTGGTACCGGCGTATACCAGCCGCCAGGCTCGCGGTTAAACGTGGGTCCCGCCATGACCAAACTCGCGAGCACGCACTGGCAGGATTTGTGTTTATTGCGGGGCATGGATATGGGCACCTTAACCCACGCCGTGGGCAGGCGGTATTTTTTAACGGGGAAATTTCCACGGGGTTTGCAGGCCGCCGGCGCCTCCTTCACTACCGTAGCGGCGGCAGGTTTTGGCGATTATTCGCCGCTGGCTAATCTGGTTTTTGGCATGGAAACCTTTAACGATGGCCAGCCGACCTGGGCCTCAGGGTTAAGTGTGCGCCAGCCGTTGGATATTTTATCGGTGCTGTCACCGCTCAGTCAGCCCTTATCTGCCAAGGCAACAAGTGCTTTGGAAGCCTATTTGCAAGGCCCCGCCAGCCACCATGCGGCCAGCCTCAATGCTGACGGCAAATTAGACGTGTTTCTCGCGAATCAAACCCGTGCGGCGGCCTTGTCTGGTGGGCACTATGCGGAGCATTTTGATTACGCCAACCCTACGCCCAGCACGCAAGCCGTTTTAAATAATTTCGGGATACTCAGTAATAGCGATATGGAAGGCGCCAAAGGTCAGGCTTTTATGGCGGCGCAGGCGATTACCCAGGGGGTGGCTCAGTGCGTGTCGGTGCGCATGACGGTAGGGTTAGATACCCATGATGATAGCTGGTTAACCGACCACGGTCCGGAATTGCGCGCCGGTATGGATGCAGTCAGTGATTTAATCAGTTATTTAAAAAATACACTCGACCACAATGGAAAACCCTATTGGCAACGCACCTTGTTGGTGGCTGCCAGTGAATTTGCGCGCTCACCTTTTATCAACAGCCAGTTTGGCCGCGACCATCATTTATCGACGAGCGCGATCATTGCCGGTAAGGGCATTAAAGGAAATACGGTAGTGGGCGCCACAGACGACACCTTTACGCGCCTACTGGTAAATCCCGCAACCGGCATGACCGATAACGGTAAAACCCTTATCCGCCCACCCGATTTACACGCCACATTATTGCAGGCATTGGGTTTACCTCACGACCATCTCGGCAATCAGCTGCCGGTTATTTTGGAGGCGATGCTGGTTTAAGACTGTATCCTGAGGTGGATCAACGGCATCAGGAATAGAAGCGCCAAGCGAGTGAAGCGCAGGCGCTAAAAGCGGCCGACGCGATGGCGGCTAAGGTCAACGCGAGTCTGAGGCCTGTGCTCGACGTGCAAGCGCAGGCTTTGACTGACAACATATCGACAGCAACCGAAAACATGCTGAACGCCGCCAGTGATGCCGCCGCCGACCAGCGATTTAAAGCGCAGGCGGCGACCAATGAAGCCGCTGACGATAAACGCGCCCAGCAAAGAGCCAGCACCGCGGCCGCCGCCGCCGAAGAACTCAGCTACTACAACGCCAACCTCTTCGCCCGCTTGCCCAAAGCGCCACCACCCCCTAGCATTCCTGCCCAGCCGGGGCCTGGGATTGCGTTGAATCTTGGATTAAA
>JACCDR012467419.1_pt1 | contig 31611 bp, 32 predicted proteins | sample 7446431 | NCBI WGS metagenome assembly JACCDR01 (sample SAMN15323443, study PRJNA562643) | freshwater metagenome | isolation source: river surface water | place: USA:Blue River Watershed | collected 2017-08-17
ACCAGCTGCAACTCACGAGCAGGCTGCCTCAGCGGCTCAATTCCTTCTTCAGCAGCTGACATCAGTGGCTATTGAAAATGAAGAAGAAGTGGACGGCAACAAATGAGCAGAAAGGTGAAAGCGTTAAGAGCAATGACTGAGCAGCAGGTTCGCGACTATTACACCATGACACTTGCCCAAGCAGAGATTTGCCGTTTGGCAGCCAACTCCTTTCCTTCACCACTTTTCACGCACGTCTTTAACTTCGCTGTAGCTGCCATGCAACTAGCGGAAGCCGAAGCTAAGGCCAGGGGCGTGGACATTAGCTCCTGCGAGCATGTTGTCCGCAATGCTTTTCTCGAGGGCACCACCCAAGATTTTTCGCCCGAGGAGATTCCAGAGGAAGAGCAAGCAGAGGGAATTGAAACATGAGTGGTGATTCGGGAAAACTGGGCTTTCGCTATGCGCTTTGCGATGCTTCGATGATTGATGCTGATGATTACCGAGCACTGCTGAGGAGTGGGAAGCTCAGCTCAGAAGAGGCTGTATGGCTTCGTCAGTTTCTCCGCGAATATTGCGGCAAGCAAACGAAAGCTCAGAACAAACTCAGCTCTGAGGAGCAGCGAAAGAGCAACCGGCAACGGGCTGCCGAGCGTGAGAGAGAGCTCACCACCGCAAACGAAAAGGATGTGGCCGCATCGCTAGCGCCTAAGCGTGCCCGTAATCGGCACGAGTGCTATGAGCCGCAAGATTACAACAAGCTAGGATCAGACCTCACCCCAGAGGAGTTGCTCATCATCCTAGAAGAAAACGACGAATGGCCGTGACAAGGCTGTCAATATTATTAGGAAGACCAAGCCTCAGCCGTCTCCTCCCCCAGCCACCTAGGGAACACCAGGATAACCAATGACCCAACAGCCCACCTCCAAAAAACCCAACCCACCGCCGCTACATCCTCCAGCAATCTTCATAAGACGTGTTGATGCCGTTACGTTCGAACTCATTGAACTTCGCAATGGCCTTGAAACTATTTTGCTGTCCGAAGCCTATCCATTCGTCAAGAAACGTGCCCAGTTGATAATTCAGCAAATGGCTGAGGGAGTTTACAAGTGAAACACCTAACTAAGATACTCCACAGCCTAGACCTTTTTCAGAATGGACGTCTCTCCATCACTAATCTAATGATGTTTGTCATTATAGGTAAGCTGGCAGTAGCTCACACTATTGATTGGCAAGTGCTAGTAGGCTTATTCCTCGCCCTCGCATCGTACCTCCACAAGCGCCAACTCTTCACCAAACAGAGCACAGAAATGGCAAAGGCGCAGGCTGCAGCTGTCGAAAAGAATGAGGCTGACAGAGCTGAGCTAGCCGCTATCAAGAATCAGGTTCAGATGCTCGTGAACCAGTCCTCTGCTTCAGCCGCGCTCAATCCATTTCGCTGACTCGTTAGCATCCCTATAGCATTGGAATAGCACTTATGCCCTTCAAACCAGGCGACCCTAAGCCCCCCGGAAGCGGACGGATCAAAGGTACGAAAAACCGCGCAACTGTCCTTAAAGCAACAGAAGTGATGGCAGCCCTTGGCTTCAACCCCACCGAATTCCTCGTGAAGCTAGCTAACAGCGAAAACCTCGCCGATGACTTGAAGGTGAAGATTGGGCTTGAGCTTCAAGGATATGTTCAGCCAAAGCCCAAAGAGGAAGCTGCAGAGATTTTACCTTCGTCTCCGGAAGACACTCTACCAAATGATCAAGCTTCTCTTTTAGAGCTTGTTGAGAGCAAATGACCCTTCCCGCTGAAATTAAAACCGATGCCCTATCCAGAATAGTAGAGGAGCCCCTCAATCCGGCTTCCCTCTCTGCTATGCAGATTGCGGCCATTAGTAAGCTCTTCGCACTGGGTAACTTAACTCCGTTGCTGCACAGCACCCAACGGCGAATGGGGGAGCAGTGGGACGCGAGTGACAATGATGAATTCATTGCTTTTGCATCAAGGCAGTTAGGGAAATCATGGTGGGGGCTGGCTGAGGCTATTGAGACATGTATTCGAGAGCCTGGCAGTAGAGTGCTCTATTACGCGCCTACAAAAGATAAGCTTCGAGATATTGTTAATGACAACATGTCCCCGATGGAGTTCTGGGCACCGAAGGGCCTCATAAAGCGTCAGAAGAGTGCTGATAGGTGGTTGATTGGAGAGAGCGAGCTGAGGCTCTGCGTCCTTGAGAGAGCACATGTTGACCGCAACAGGGGTATTAACGCCAAGGGACTCATCGTCCTTGAAGAAAGTTGCTTTGTCCCGTCTGACGACTTTCGCTATGCTTGGGAGAGTATAATCGATGCCCAGCGGCTGAGACACAAGCCCCGTGTCCTGATAATAACCACGCCAAGCATCGACGAAAATCATTTTATCCACACACTCCTTCTTCCGCGCCTTGCTGCTAAGGGTGCTGTTGCTCAGTTCACCATCTATGACAACCCATTCCTCACACTAGAAGACATCGAAGAGATTAGGAAGCGTGTGACGGAAGACACTTGGCGCCGGGAATACATGGCTGAGGTGTTTAGGAGTAAAGAGAGTGTAGCCATCCCTGAGTTTGACAGCCGCCACATAGCTAAGCTCTCGCCACCTCAATATTCACATCAGCTTATCGGCATCGACTTCGGCGGCTCGCTTGACCCTCACGGAATTGCCCTCTGCTACTACGACTACCACCTGAAGAAGTTCTGTATCTACCGAGGCAAGCTGATACCAGTGAACACCTCAATCTCTGACATCAATGCGGCAGCTATTGAGATTGAGGAAGGTAGGCCCAAGGGAGACCTGCTTAGAATAGTTGACTGTAGTGGGCAAATCTCTATTGAGCTATTCAACCAAGGGTTCTCCCACATCAAACCTGAGAAGGGCCCAGGAAGTTTTGAGGGCCATCTTCAGGCTCTGCGAGTGGCTTTTCAAAACGATGAAATACTCGTGGACGAAGCCTTTCAGGAAATGGTGGGTCAGCTCAAACACGGAAAGCTGAATAAGCAGCGCACCGACTTCGAGAGAGCTGGGGGACACCATTGTGACCTTATTGCTGCGGTGATGTATGCCTATAAATTTAAAAATGAATCGAACCCATTCCCGGCTCACATATACGGCTCGCCCGACACTCACCACATGCAGCATGCCCCCAAACAAGCCAACCTTTCATCCTCCCTCAACTCCCTCCAAGGACGCTTCAACGTATGATGACATTAAATAGCTATTTTGCCCGTAAAAATGGGGATGAACTAGCAAAAACTCTCCAGAATAAAATCGACGAATTCGAGCGGCAAATGGAATCAGTGGGCCGCATCAATCTCGTTGCCCAATCATACGAACATTTCTTCAATCTAAAGCTTGGCCAGCTTCTAACAAAATCGGGGCAGTCTGGTGAGATACTAAAAATCAGCATCAACCACTACCGAAGCTTCATAAACGCCATTCATACATTAGTGGCAAACACCCGTCCTGATTTCAAATCCGAAGCAAGCACTGCTGATTATGAGGCACAATCCGAGTGTCTGCTCAACGATGCCATCCTTCAGCACTATTTGACAGAGGGCGAGCTAGAGGCTCAGCTCATACAAGCCCCGCTATACGCATTGGTGATGGGCGAGGCCTGGCTCGAAGTTGACTGGAGTGAGGAGGATGGCACTGAAATAGCCATCAACCCCGAAACTCAGCAGCCCGTCTACAGCGGAGACATCAAAACTAAACTACACAGCACATTGAACGTAATAAGGGACGTGAATAGCCGTGACGGTGATGACCAAGCTTGGCTCATCGTGCGCTCCTTTGAGGACAAGTGGGCACTGGCTGCTCAATATCCAGACTTTGAAGAGCACATTCTGTCAGCTAGCACCAGTGAGCTGCATGGAAAATGGGGAGAGAGCGTATACACAAAGATTAGGGGCCTCAGCGGAAAAGATTCTGATGTCATTCCGGTTTATAGATTCTATCACGCAACAAAAAAGGGCGTGCTTCCCCAGGGAAAAGAAGCCTTGATGATAAATGGAAAAATAGTGGAAGAGCTACCGCTTACAGCCCACTATCGCTCTATTCCAGTGAGAAGGATGGCAGCGGCTGCAATGGAGGGGAGCTTTCTGCCTTATTCTGCAGCTTGGGACCTATTACCCATATGCCAGGCTACAAACAACTTGATGACCGCCGCCGTCAGCAATGCAACCAATTTGGCTCTCACATCACTCTGGACTCAAAGCGGCAGCGCTCAGAACTTCAGCATGAGGCAGCTCGCTGGTGGATTTACATTGTTTGAGAGTGCTACACCTCCCCAAGCCCTCAACCTAGCCTCCAACAGCCCAGAGATTTGGAACACCCTAGGTCAGCTCCAAAACCACGCCCAGCTCCTCACCGGCTTGAACAGCGTGGCACGAGGCGACCTCGCTGCTGCATCCCAATTGAAGAGCGGTACTGCACTTGCCACAGTACTCGCCCAGTCCGTACAGGTGCAGATGATGCTCCAACAGCGGTGGAGACGCTTCTCAGAAGAAGTGGCCAACCTCATCCTAGAAGTGTTGCAGGTGAATGCTAAAAGCCCCCTCCTCATCAGCATCGCTGGCACAAATCAGCGCTCATATATTAAGAGCTTCAGTAACAAGGATATAGCCTCAGTTAGAAAGGTGAGAGCCAGCCTGATAAATCCTGTGATGAACACGGCTGCTGGCAAGATTGAAACGGCCAACAATTTGCTTCAGCAGTTTCCTGAACAGATGGACATGTCAAAATATTTATCAGTTCTTGCTACGGGCAGATTGGAGGCACTCACTGGCCCAACATTCGATCAGAATATGGCTCTTCTTGCTGAGAGCGAGGCTATTCGCGAGGGTAAGCCGGTCAAGCCTCTCCTTTTGGAAAGACACGACCTATTCATCAGAGAAGATTTGAAACTCATCTCCACACCAGAAGCCAAAGAGGACGACTCGTTGGTGGATAGAATCAATAGGATAGTGATGGAGAGGCTCGATTTGTGGTCTCAGCTTGACGCCGACCCACAACTTGCAACTCTAGTGGGCATTCCGCCCCTAGTGCAGCCTCAGCTTCCCTCTGAGCAGTCCAATGCTGCTCCGAAGGGCAGCGAGCCTATGGCCGAGCCCAGTTTGGATGTAGCTCAGCCTTCAGCCCTACCGGAAGAAGCGCCAGTCGAGCTTCAGCAAGCATATGACGCTTCAGGTATTCCACAATAGTGGTATTCCACAATAGCCTATCGCGCCTCCAACCATTCTGGAAGAGGCATTAATTTCTTTAAGGAACCCAAGAAATGACAGAACTAGCAGCAAGCGTAGCGACATCAGCACCGACATCGGCAGACAGCGGCGCATCATCCACGCCTTCCAACGAGGGGAGTGCTGACGCATTGAGTTCTCCTGATGTACCTGAAGTATCAGATAACGCGCCTAGTGAGCCGAAAGCCGAAGCTCGAAAGTTTAAGCTTAAGGCTCAGGGTAGGGAGATGGAGTTGTCGGAAGAAGAGCTGCTCAAGCACGCCTCGATGGGCCTATCAGCTCAGGAAAAATGGCAAGAAGCAGCCACCCTACGAAAGCAGAACGAAGCTTTCCTCCGTGAACTTAAAACCAATCCCCTATCTATACTTCAGAACCCAGCGCTTGGCATAGATATGCAGAACATCGCCATGGAATACTTGGCTAAGCAAATAGACCAAGAGTTGCTAAGTCCTGAAGAGCGGCGCATCAGAGAGATGGAACAAGAACTTGATGGCTACCGCTCCAAGTCGAAGGCGGAACAAGAACGTCTCCAGCAAGAGCAGGCCGCCAAAGCTGATCAGGAATGGGCTCAAAACACCAAAGCTAGTGTGGTCGATGGGTTAAAGTCTAGTGGCCTTCCATACACCCAGTTCACTTGGAACTCCACCCTGCAATACATGGCCGCTGCTATAGACGCTGGATATGAAGACGTAACACCCGACCAAGTTATGCACCTCGTTAAGAGAGACTACCAGCAAGCTTTCGAAAGCTTCTACCAGCTCCCACCTGAGGAGCTGCTCCAGCACCTTGGAGAGCAGAACATCAATAAGATTCAGCAAGCCGTCATTGGCAAAGCAAAGGGAACCGGCTTTCAACCTCCTAAAAAGGAAGCCGAAGCTAACCCATCAAAATCAAAGCCCCTCTCCTATCGAGAGCAAATCGATGCTGTAAAACAAAAGCTTAAGAGGGGTGAGTTGGACTAAGTACTGACTGTAAAGGTAACTAAGCTGTCAATATATTGTAGGAAGTGTCTCTCAAAAAGCACCTTCCCTCTTTCTTGACACAGCATAATTCTGTGTTATATTGAAAGACGGCAAAGACGTCATCAACGGCAATCCCATGCCAGTCAAGGCTTTCCCGCCCAGCCTCCTGAGTGAGGCAGCTTCCAGCCAAGACGAAAAGAAGAATCAGCCCAGCCCCCTGCTGACCGCAATGAGGGGGAGAAGTACAGAGCGGGACGTCGCCCTCGTTCTTAAAATGTTAAACTGGGAAAGACTAAAGAGGCCGGGACCCCCTCTTGAAGACAAAAATGTCCCCGTGTTTCTGAGAGAGTGTAGACTGCCGGTTGAACTTTATTATTCCCCTCCAACCGCCTTTTCTGCTGACTTACTAAGAGCATGACATATTCCCAGCTTTTGATTTGTAACCCCTCAACGGCCTGAAGTAACACACCAGGCAGCCACTTTTGAAAGAGTTAGTGGCGATGTTGGGCAAGCTTCCTCCCACATAGACGGTGACGCTCTTAAGTGAGCGAGGCCCCCTAAGAAGGGCCGACAGGGCCGGGAGAAGCGAAATGGAACAAACAATAGCAGCCCCTCCCTTCTCGATGGATCACCCCTGAAGCCCTGGTGTTCCTAGAGAAGAGGGGTCTTATTGGGAAATAATTCTTCTTCTTCTTTCTTAAGAAAGAATGGCCACTCCTCCGCCTAGCTCTCCTCAGCTCATTTCATGAATACATTTCACGAACATCCGGAAATCCGTAAATAGTGTTAGCTCCTTTTAGGGGGTTGAGATGGGTATGGTTTAATACACTACCCCTGGGCGAACCCTCCTTCTTTTGAACATCCGGAAGGAACATCCGCAGGAACCTGCGCATGTCGTCCCAAAACTGGGACAACCAACCAATGCCCCTTCAATGCGATAGCCCTATAAGCCCCTCCCCCTCCCACCGCAGATATACCTAATGGTAAGTACCCTCAACGCGTCTAGCGTCCCCCCCCTAAGCAATGCCCACTAACATGTCAGTGTATTATGAGGCTTCTGCTTCGCCCAGGCTCTGAGGATCGAACTAAGTTCGTACCCCGTGACGACAACCTACCGAAACTGCCCACGTTCGCGCTCCTAAAAAACCCACCGTTTCAACATTCGTTAAATCCAAAGGTATATCCAATGTCTCAGTCAGTCACTACCCTAAATTCTCTCATGAAATACGTCACACCTGAAAAGCACGTCTCCCTCATCCCTGATAACGTCAAATTCTATAAAATGCTGCCTGAAATCAAAGACAGCCAACGTGCTGGTCGTAAATACCTCGTCCCTGTAGAACTCTCTGCAGAAGGTGGCGTCACCTATGGTGATGGCTCAGCTTTCGCCTATGAGAGTGAAATTGATGGCGCTTGGGGAGAAGCTCAACTCGATGCTTTTCCAGTTGTGCTAAACATGACCTTGTCAAATTCTGCAATTGAGCGTCTTACAGCTGACAAGCAGGCTTTCATCGATGTTGCATCTTTGAAGACCAAAAGCATGTATACAGAGTTGTCTCGCCGAGCAGAAATCTCTCTCTTTTACGGAAAGAGTCCTAAGGGCTTGGGCACTGTAGGTGCAACAACAGGCACAGCCGGGACATCACTTGTAGTGACCTTCACTGCCGGCCAGTGGGCTCCTGGCATCTGGGCTGGTCGCAAGGGCCACAAGTTTGAAGTGAGGACGAATGCCGGTGTTGCTATCGCAGGATGTGCTGCAAATACATTAGTACTTGCTTCGGTAGACTTCGTTGGCAAGAAATGTACTTTCACCGGCAATGCTACAGAGATTGGCAACGTGCTTGCTACTCATGTGCTCTACTTCCGTGGCGCTTACACGAACGATATGCTCGGTATGGACGGGATCCTAACTGCCACCTCTACCTACATGAACATCGACCCAGTTGCTAACGAACTCTGGAAAGGCACTGAAGCCACTCTCGGCTCTAGCTCGTTCGCTGAACTAATCAAAGCAATCGGTAAAGCAGTAGCAATCGGTGGACTCGGCGAAGAAGGTGTTGTTTTCATCAACTCTGACAAGTACGAAGCTCTGAACAGCACAGTGACCAACGAAAATTATCGTGATCAGGGCGGAAGCCAAGGCGATAAAGTTATCGCTGGTGTTGATGAGATGATTTTCCAAACTCAAGCCGGTAAATACAAACTCATCGGCTCTCCTTATGTAAAAGAAGCTGATGGTTTTGGCTTCTCGATGCAGCACATCCACCTCTTCGGTACTAAGAAAATCTCCTTCGAGGGTTCAAAAGGTAAAGGTGACTATTGGTTGGAACTCCCATCCAATTACGGCGCACGGATGCAGGGTGCTTACGAGTTCGCCATCCTCCATGAATCTCCGGCCAAAGCTGTGAAGATGACAGTTCCGTAAATTCTCGCCTGAAGAGCTTTCATGGCTCTTCTCCCCCTCCTCTCCTTTCATGGGCTGAGTCCAAGCGGCTCGGCCCTTTCTTATTTTAGGACTACTTCTCGATGGCCATTAATATTCCATTTTCAGGCAGCATATATAGCATCCCTTCGCAAGCCGAGCGAAATTGGGCGTCAAACGTCAACTCCTACCTCCAAGCATTGGGCGCTAATTCATTGCCAAGAGCTGGCGGTGCATTTTCGCTCTCTAGCGATTTGGATTTGGGGGCAACTGCAACAATTTACTTGAAAGCTGTAGCCAGTAAAACTGCGAATGCTGCGGCTACAGGGTTCGTACGGCTCGCTAATACAGACACCTTATCTTGGCGAAACTTTGCTAACTCTGCTGACCTTGCACTTGGAGTCAACACTAGCAATAGGCTTACTTTCGATTCCGTTGTTGTGCCCACCATCTCCTCTGCAGACACCCTAACCAACAAAACCCTGACCACGCCAGTAATCGGAGATGCTTCTAGTATCGTCGCTGCTAGTGCTTCCGTGCCAGGAATAGTAACCACAGGCACTCAGACGTTAGCCGGTGCGAAGACTTTTAACAGTAACTTTATACTCGCAGCAGCCACCCCCCAGATTCTAACTGACACACCCAACGGTGCTGACAATAAGCTCATCGCGATAAACGGTGGCGGCGACTCCTCCGCCACACGCGGCTCTCAAGTAACGGTGTATGGAAATGAGGTCGCTACCAACGGTGGCCGCATTATCTTTTCAGGTGGAGATTCCGTAACATCATCCGGGTCTGCCAATGCATTTGTATGGAATGCCTCAGCCACCACGGGGGGCGCTAGTTCAACTGTAATGTCTCTTACTGGTGCTGGCTCCCTCGCTCTCACTGCAAACGACTCTACGGTTCGCTCAGCAAACGGCGCTAACAATGCAGGCGCATTTATAGGCCATAGACAATCGGACGGCACAGCAATTTGGGGTGCTCTAGGCTCCAGTGCTGTAGTGTTTCGCGTTAACAGTGCCGATGTGGGCGGTATAGCGACCACTGGTGCCCACACTTGGGGTTCAACCGCATCGAATCAAAATCACCTCGCTAGAGGCCTAAACGTCTATGTTCGCAACAGCGATGGCACACAGATGGGGATGGGTGTTACTGGCTCCACCACTGTTCTAGACTCTTTCGGTCAAGACAACTCCACTAATGCCTCAGTGTCCTTTAGGACCTTGAGGAATGATGGCTCAAACACTATTGTTTACATGAGCGCGTCAGCTGGGGGTATTGTAACCATTGGTCCAACCAATAACTCTCTTACTCACACAGTGAATGGTGCGAACCTCAACCTCCAAACGAGTGGCTCGGCCTCGGCGTCCCTCAACCTTCGTTCCACCGGGGGTAATAGCGCATTAAGTTTTAACGACCTGGCAAACGGCACTCCTAATCGCTTTAATATTAACTACATTCAAAGCACAGACAACCTTCGGATATCGAACGCCAACGGCAGCTCTGATTTAGCGACCGCCTCGCAGGCCGGAGCATGGACGTTCGGATCTTCCAGTAGTACTTCACTCCATGTTTTTCAAGGAAGACTAAACGTCCAAGGAAACATTGCCTCTGCTGGTGGCGGCGTAGCCTCGAACAATTCAAAGCTTTTGATTAATGGAGATAGTGCTTCAACTGCAAGCGCCTCCACGCTTCACCTTGGCGATAACAGCTCAGGAACTTCTAGGCAGTGGGCAATAGTAAATGGGAGAACTGCAACAAGCCAAGCAGCTGGCTGTCTAGCATTTATAGTAGCTAACGCAGCAAACACCGATCCCTTTAACGGCAGCGGTGCTGCTCCACTCAGTATATATACAGGTGGGATTCAGCTGGCTACCTCAGGCGGCACTGCATCGTTATTGAATTATTATGAAGAGAACAGCTTCACAGGTAGCGCTACGGGCTTCACAACTACTCCAGCTCCCATCATTTACTACACTCGCATTGGTAAAACTGTCACCTTGAATATTAGTTCCTTTAGTGCAACGTCAAATTCAGTGAACTTTACCATCACTGGCCTCCCTGCTCGGCTATCTCCAGCTAGAGAGATAAACCAACTTTGCATTGTCAGCGACAACGGTGCATTTCAAGCCACTCCAGGCTACTGCAATATAGCAGCAAGCGGCACGACTTTGACCTTCTATAGAAACACGGCTGGTAACAACTTTACGGCCAGCGGAGTTAAGGGTTTGACGTTTACAACAATCACTTATCAATTGGCTTAAACAATGGACCAATTAGAACGCGTATTAAATCAGTTAGATAAAATTCAAGAAACTCAGCTTAAACACAGTGAAACACTCGCTCGCCACACTGTGTTGCATGAAGCTAATACAAAATCGCTTGACCTTCACATCAAGCGAACCGACCTGCTCGAACTCAAGCTTGAAGCTGATATGAAAACCGCTCTGCTGCCCATTCAAGCAGCTAAGGTTATCAGCAAAACTTTGGGTGGATTGCTAGTCCTAGCTTCTCTTATCTACACAATAAGCAGGATATGGATATGATTTCAAATACTGAACTCATCAACTCAATAAAGATTAATGGGGCCATTCCTGACGACCAGGACCAATTCACTGACGAAGTTATATTGGCACAAGCAGACGAAGCAATGCTACAAACCTTACTGCCTCTGATAATGGAAAGGCAGGAAGAATTCTTTGTCTTTGACCAGAGCTTTGCAGTTACAGCGAATAAATCGAAATACCGAATTCCCTCTAGGTCTATTGGCGGAGTTCTTAGGGATGTTCAGATACAAAGGGGCACTTCTATATGCTCGCTTCCTCAGATGAACAGTGAAGACGTGCAGACAAGCTCCCCAGGCACCCCACATGCTTTCTATTTAAAGAGTGGAAGTGTATGCCTCTACCCTACACCAGCCTCAACAGACGGTAGTACGCTAATCCTCAGCTTCTTCTGTAAGCCTGGGATGCTCACTCCTGTGACCAATGCCTCAAGAGTGACGGCCATCAATGGAAACACGGTAACTGTCGCAGCACTTCCCGCCATATTTGTTGTCGGCTCCTCTGTCGATTTTATCAAAGGAACGGCCCACTATGAGCCTCTTGGCCTCAGCTACACCATCCAGACAATCGGCGGCACAGATTTGGCGTTTACAAGCTTGCCAGAAGATTTGGAAGCTGGGGATTGGCTCTCACTATCTGGATATAGCCCAGTGCCATCTATTCCAGAAGAATTCCATCCAGTGCTGGCCCTCCTAACAGCAGCCAAGCTCCTCCAATCCTTAGGACAGACAGACCAAGAAACTGCCTTAATTCAGAAAGCTGAAAGCGCCATCCAACGTCTCGTAGGCATCCTTGCTCCACGCGTTCTCGGCGAACCGCAGCGTTGTGTCACCCCCCTCTTCTAAGAGAAAAACTATGTCCCAACCCACCATCCAGCTAGCCTTCAAGGGCCTCTATACTAGCGTCAATGATTTAACAGCAGCTCCGGGTGCACTGGAGATTGCCGATAATATTGTTATTGAAAATGAAAACCTCGCTCAGCCTCGTCGAGGCTTTGATGATTATGGTGCAACAATCGGTTCCACACCAGACAGAGCTGACGCAATATGGTTTTACCAGGGCTACACCTTTGTCAACTACGGTAGCAAAGTTGCTTATTCGCAGGGAGCTGGAAACGCTTTTTCGGAATATACTGGCACCTATGCGGCTCCAACAGATTTCAAAATCACCTATGCCGAGAGTAACAAAAATCTCTATTTCACCACGGCTGCTGGCGTCTACAAAATTGATTCAATAGTGCTGGAGCCTAAAGCTGTCGGCACTCCCAAAGCTATTCATTCCACACAGTCGGCAACTGGAGCGACAGGGTATTTGGCGAACAACTTTGGTGTGAATTACAAATTCTGCTGGGGATATAAAGACGCTAACGGAAACTCGATACTCGGGGCACCATCGGAACTTGTCACATTCAAGAACACAGCTGGGGGCTCTCGTAACGTCATCAGTCGCATCTATATCCCCACGGGCATCTCCACCACCCATTTCGTGCAGATATATAGAAGCTATGTCCAAGATATGTCGGGTGCTGCTTTGCCCTCAACAGAACTTTACCAGTCCGGGGAGCTAAACCCGACAGCCGGAAACATTACAGCAGGCTACTTGGATTTCACCGACTTGACGCCGGACGCATTGCTAGGGCAAGCTCTCTACACCAATTCCTCGCTTGGTGGCTCTGTACTTGCCAACAATCAGCCCCCACTTGCAAAATGTATTGCTGAGTTCAAGAAATATCTAGTTTACGGCAACACGATTTCCAAACATCGCTATTTCTTGAGGCTACTAGGAACAGGTTCAGCCTCATCATCCCTTCAGGGTGGCGACACTATAGTGATTGGGGGGAGGACATACACAGGCGGTGCTGCCACTAATACAGCCACTCGAGTCTTCGCTGTCTATGGCGGCACTAGCGGAGCTGCCACTACTGGCTCGGCCTCTGAGGACGTTAGGCGAACGACGCTTGATTTGATTCGCTGCATCAATGAAGACTCCGCTCAAACAGTTTATGGCTTCTATTTGAACGACACTTCCTCTGCTAGTCAGGGGGAGGTTCTACTAGAGGAGCGCGCTATTGGCGGGTCTGCTTTCACCATCACGGTGAGTAGGACAGGCTGCTGGTCTCCGTCAGAGCTTGGTGCAGTCGCTGTGTCCTCTAAGAACGAGGCGTCACTCAACAGAATATACTACTCGAAGTTGCAGCAGCCCGAAGCTGTCCCTCTCCTCAACTACATCGATGTCGGCGCCACCGACAGGCAGATACTTGCCCTGATAGCGCTCAGAGAGAGCCTCATCATCCTAAAGGAAGATGGCATCTACCGACTCTCAGCCAACCTTTCAGTCGATTTGATCGATGGAACTCAGCAGCTGATTGGTCAAAGGACAGCTGTCGCCCTGAATAATGCTGTGTTCGCTCTCACTACACAGGGCGTGGTCAACATTACAGATTCTGGCGCTCAGGTTATTGACCTTCCTATCTCTAACAACATCAGGCAGCTGTTCGGGTCTGCTTTGGACGCTATCAAGTCCAACGCCTTCGCTGTAGCCTACGAAACCTCTCGCATGTACCTCCTTTTCCTGCCTAGCTCTGCAGGTGAGACCTACTGCTCTCAGGCGTTCGTCTTCAACACCTTTACTCAGACGTGGGTTAGGTGGACACTGAACAAGTCCGCTGGTGCTCTCGATCCATCGACCGACAAACTCGTCCTAGGAAGTGCTACAAGGAACGGGCTGGACATAGAGCGTAAGCAGTATTCATACTCCGACCACGTTGACTATGCCTCAACTCAAACCCTCACGGCTCAGGTTGGAAATGTCCTCTCGATAGGGGGGGCTGACACTATAAGTGTCGGGGATATGATTTACGAATCTGATAGTGTCTTTAGCTTTGTCGAGGCCACAGATAGCGCACTCGGCACGGTCACTGTCCTGGATGAAGTGACATTTAGCCTAGGCTCCGTGACTGTGTACTCAGCCATTCCAACAAAAATAAAGTGGCTTCCAATTACGGCCAACGCCCCTTATGCCCTCAAGCACTTCAGTGAGGCAGCCCTCTATTTCCAGTCACTATTTCCGTCCAATGCGCGAGCAGTATTTACATCCGATAAAAGCCAGGGCGAGAAATCCGTGACACTTACAGGAGACAGTGCTTCAGGTGGATGGGGGCTGTTTGCCTGGGGGGACGCACCTTGGGGCAGCGTTCCCTCGAAAAAGCCCATCAGGCTTCTTATTCCTAGAGAGCACCAAAGGTGCAGCCAGCTTTCTCTAACATTCGAACATTCCTACGCCTACGGATTGTGGGAACTGAGCGGGGTGAGTCTGCTGTTTAATCCGGGAAGTAGCCGAATTTAACCCATCGCCCCCGGCTCTCACATGTCAATATATAGAGAGGAGACCTGCCATCGCAAACATTCCACCCATCAAAAACTTTCGCTCCGAAGACTACCAGGACATTGATGCAAAGTTTCTGTCCAACCTAAACATTGTCACTGAGGCTGTTGTCAGCGCTCTCAATGGCAACCTGAATTCTGCTAACATTGCCTATGACATTTACCCTCGCCAAGTCATTAACAAGAACACCTCCATCACTCCAACCACCCCTCTAAAATTGATATGGGCGAAGGCCCTCCCTCCTTCTGCTGTAACCTGCGGGGGTGTTTGGATACGCGGAGCGGATAGCTACACCAGCCTGAACGTCACAGTTGGAATTGAGTGGGATTATGACAGCGCCGCTAGGCAACTCATCATCAAGAAGGTAAATGGCCTCACGCTCCCAGATGCCACCTACGCTTACGAAATCACCCTCCTCTGCTTCTGTAAATGATGCGATTAAGGAACAACTAAATGGCAACTCCATCGAAACTAAAGTCTAAAATGCAGCTCCTCGAAGAGCTTGGCCCTCTGTCTTCAGGGGGACTAATTGCTGGTTCTGGCACCGGAGCTGGTCAAGCTTTCACTGGGCAAGCTTCTGGCACGGATTTTGTCAACTCTGACAAGCTGATTGAAGCAAATAAAGGTAAGGGTCAAGCAATGACCGAAGCGGCGTTGAGTGGCCAAGTTGATGAGACTGGTGACTTCAGTGATCTTAATGCCCTTAACAGTTACGACCCTTCGACTGGACTAAATACTACAGTTGGCGAAACTAAAGTTGCTAGTAGAGAAGTTGAAAGAACGGATGATCAGGGCAACGTCTTCAAAGATTTTTTCACTGATACTACTACCGGTCCCACTACTACCACTTATACCGGTTGGTCGGACAGTGATCTAAACGCTAAGGCAGAGAAGATTAGGGGACTAAAGTCTCAGTTCGAAGACTTTGACAAAGCGCTTGGTGACAATCCCGATGCTGCTGACGCTAGAGCATCACTATTGAATGATAAGAATAAGAAAAATATTTCTACATATTCTGCTGGTCAAAATGCCTTCGATAGCTTCCTTAGCGAGGGTGAAGGCCAAGGTGCAATAAGGAGTAAGGCCGATAAGGTTAAAGATTTGGCTAAAAACTTTGATGGTCTTGATAAAAAGGTTGCCGATGTTCGCCAAGGTATTGTCGGTGCGACAAGTAAGGTGGGCGTAGTAGACGGCAAGACAACTACTGATATGCGTAGTGAAATGGTTAGGGCCGCTCCACCTAAGACAACCGTCTCAAATCTGGAACCCAACGGCCTTGTTGATGCTGTGGGTACAACTGGTGCGGGTTTGGATCCGACCATAGAGGATATTGCGAGAGGATTGTCGGCTAAGAATATCAGTGGTGCAGTGAATGATACGCTACAAAATATAGGTAATGCAGCAATTGTTACCCCTGTTGGTCAAGCTGGTAATGCGGTCAAGGACGCTGCTGACACGCTAATTGGTGATCCAACTAAAGCAACAGTCAATACAGTCAAGAATGCGGCTAATAAAGTTAAGAAATGGAAGTGGTGATGTATGGCTTCGTACAAAGATAAGAAAAGAAAACTTCTGGACGAAATGCTTCAAAGGGGGCCCACAAGGTGGGATGCGAGTGAGATTTCCCAAGACGATCTTGATGGTGCTCGGTTAGGCGCTTCGGCTTTTGAGCAGGTTGGAGAGGATGAAGGTTCACTTGCTGCCCAGCAGGAAGCAAGCAATCGCTATAAGGAAATGGCTGATAATGGTGGGTACACGGCTCAGGATAGGGCCGCAACATTGAGAGGCCAAAAGGCTGCTAACCAGCAGGATGCAGCAAGAAGGCGGGCAATTCTCAGTGAAATGCAGCAGCGCGGGGCAGCTGGAAGTGGTGCGGAGTTGGCAGCAAGATTGGCATCAGCCGATAGTGCGGCAGAGAGAAATAGCGAAGATTCGCAGGAGACTGCCGCAAGGGGTGAAGCACGAAGGGATGCTGCGATAGGTGCCAGAGCTAATCTTGCCGGGCAAATGAGAGACCAAAGTTATAGACGGCAGAGTAATTTAGCTCAAGCAAGAGATGGGGTATCAAGATTCAATGCTGATCTTGCTGGACGTGCTGCTTTCCAAAATAATCAAACAAGAAATCAGTCTGGACAATATAACACTGGGACTCAAAATCAGTTCGATCAAAGAGGATTTGAGTATAGCTATAACGACATTGTTGACGAAGAGAATAGGCGTATAGCTGAGGATGAACGCAGGCGAGGTAATAAAGCTGCGAAGAGAGCAATGGTTGGTGGTTTGATCGGTGCTGGCGTAGGTGCATATGCTGGCGGTCCGCAAGGTGCTCAAGCTGGCAGTCAGCTGGGCTCACAATTTGGTGCGGCTAGTTCTTACTCCAAAGGCGGCAAGGTGGAGGGCTGCGAAGTGGTTGAAGGCGACCATGAGGACAATGATGTTATCCCCGCGTGGCTCTCAGCCGAAGAAATTGTCATTCCAAAAACTAAGGCTGATGATCCGATAGAGGCGGCTGAATTTGTAGCGGAAGAGAATGAAGAAGAAATTGATGTTGAGGATGCGCTTAGGGCCATTGCGCTAGCTCTTAAGAATTTAGACAATAAGACGACGAAGAAGAGGAGCTAAGAAATGGATTATCAGTACAAGTCTCCAAAGAAAAGCCAATGGGGTATGTCCTTAGAGCAAGATGGTGAAGAAGAAGAAGGAAACGACTTCACGCAGGATTTTGTTCCGCCTCCCACTCCAGCGGATGAGAAGCGCCAAGAACTGATGCGAGAATACCTCACCACTCAGCATCAAAAGAAGCAAGCTGGGCTTGACAAGTATATTGATGATGCCAAAACCCAATCCAAATATGCAGGCTATGGCGATGTGATAGGGAAGTTGGTCACTGATTATGGCAATAGCCAGAGACAGCCACAGCAGTTTGCCAACAGGCTGCAGGACCTGGGAAAGGTGCATCAGGAAACAAAACCTGAAAAAAGTGAATGGCAATCCATCCAGCCCATGTTTGATAAAAATGTAGCCAATGCCAAGCAGGCAAAAGCAGATAGTTTTGCTGACATGGAACGTGGGATTAAGGCGAAGCAATATGGCCAAGCAGAAGCTGGAATGGATGCTGGCAGTGATTTGAGTAAAAAGGCTCAGATGCTGGCCAAAGCTGTCCTTCTTTCAAAAGCTAAAGAAGCTGAGCTTGCAGGTGATGCTGACGGTGCTTCAGCTCTGAAGTCAATGGACGTTTCTGGAATGTCAGCTATGGAAGCTAAAGAGTTTTATGATGGGCTTAAGAACAGTGATTACAAAGACGTTTTAGCATCTCAAACGGCTCAAGCAAACCGGGATAGCCAGGCAGATTATATAGCTGCCATGAGAGACCAAACTGCTGCTCTTCGTAGCCAAAACATGACCAATAGAAATGAAGCGGCTGAAGAGAAGAAAGCCGAGGCTATGGAGCAGCTCCGAATCGGTGATTTGGGGTATGCCCAAACCAAAGAAGACGCCAAGCAACTGAAGGACGCCATCGAAACCAAATCCTCTTTCGACTCCAAGCTGGACGAACTCATCAAGCTGCGTGAAGACAAAGGGGTCGAATATCTGGATAGGGAGGCTGTAGCCCGTGGCAGGCAGCTCTCTAAAGAACTTCTGCTTGACTACAAGAACCTGGCTAAGCTCGGCGTACTCTCTCAAAGCGACGAAGCCATCATCAATGCCATCATCCCCACTGACCCCCTTGGTCAGGATTTTGCTGCTGGGCAAGACCCCATTCTTTCCAATTTGAAAAAATGGAAGAGTGACCTTGGTCGTGACTACCAAACCAAACTCAACAACCGCTTGAGAAAAAAAGGCAGGTCTGAGGCTGTTTCTCCTGAATCATCGTCCTCCAAGCCTGCATGGGCAAAATAATGAAAAGTTACACTGTTAGAAACGAAGCTGGCCAATCATTTGAAGTAGATGAAGACCGAGTCAGTGAAGCTGAAAAAGACGGCTACCTCCCTGTAGTGTATAACGGGACCGAAGAACACCGAGTGAGTTTTGCTGACTTAAGCAAGGCCAAAGCTGATGGATATTCTCCAAGGTTCAGCTCAGACGTGAGCGGGATTGAATCAGGAGTCATGGGAGCCGCAAAAGGCGCGTCTTTTGGATTCGCTGATGAGCTCGCTGGCGCATTGGAGGTGGGTGGGGGCCTGCTTGGTGTGCGTGGAATGGGTGGAAGATTCTCCGACACTCGCCTTGAATCCGACGCCGAAGACAAGCAGAGCATAGCTGAAATCTATCGTGGTGCTCGGGACGCCAAACGCAAAGACTATGAGGACGCAAAAGAAGCCAATCCAGCCTCCTTCACTACAGGTGAGGTTGGTGGAGCTATTGCCACGTCCATGGCCCCTGGAATGGGGTTTATGAACGCTGCTAAGGGTGCCGCTGCCGCCACTGTTATAGGAAAAGGAGCCCTGCAGGGGGGCATATATGGCCTCAATGACTCTGAGGCCGACCTTACAAAGGGCGAGTTTGGGGACGCTGCAATAGACGCAGCTAAGGGCGCTGCCCTAGGCGGCGCAGGTGCCGGGCTGGTTCATGGCGCTGTTAAAGGGGCTGGATATGTGGGCGATAAAATCGCCAACACAAAGTCCTGGCAGGCGATTGAGGGCTGGGTGAGCACGCTGCCCGAGAAGATGCAAAAGAAGGCGCGGCAGAAAGCTGTTGAAGCTCTCAATCCCACCCTATCTCAGCTTGAGAGACTGAAAGCTGGGCCGGGAATGGACAGAGTGGGCGGCGAATTGCTTGAAAATGGCATTCTCAAGAATCGACTAGGCCTTCCTACAGGAATCGGTGGCATTTATGAAAATCTTGACAGTGCCACAAGCGAAGTTGGTAGGCGGATAGGCGGTCAGCTGGAAGAAATACAGAAGCTTCAGCCCGACTTCTCCATCCCGTCGGAAGAGGTGGCAGAGGCGATTAAGAAAGTTGCAGTGGAGCCCAACATCCAAACCCCCTTCTGGAAAGGTGCGAAAGCAGTCAATGCCGAAGCAGACGTGATAAGGAGTTGGGACAGGAATTTCACTCTTCCCGAGCTAAACCAATTTAAATCTGAGCTAGGGAAGCGCATTAAGACTTGGGGCAGCGACAATCTCTCGGATAAAAAAGTTTATGAGGATATGTACGACGCCATCAACAACCTCATTGAATCTAATGTTGAGCAGCTAGGCGGAGCCCAAGCAATCGCTGGTAAGGTGGATTTAAAGAAGATAGCGGGCGCCTCTGATGAAGAAGCGATGGATATGATGAGGGGATTGGTTGACGATTATGAAGCCCCCCTAAAAGAGTTTAAGGGTTCCAAATCCTCTTATGGGTCTCTTGCAGAAGCCTCAAAGATTGCAAAGAAGGCCGTAGCTAGAAATGAAAAGAATAACGACATCGGTCTCACCACCTGGCTTGCAGGTTTAACCGGAATAGGTGGTGGCATGGTGGGAGGGTTGTCTGGTGGAGCTGCCGGTATTGGGCTTGGTGCGGCCCTAGCCGGGGGAAGGGCTTGGACCAGAGCTTACGGCAATCAAACTGCTGCGCTTCTCCTCGACAGACTCAGTAAAGCACCAGCACCCATTGCTAAGCTTTCTCCTGCGATAAAAAGAGCAGCGGAAGCTTCCCCAGAAGCTCTATCCAGCACCCTTTATGTCTTGGCGAAAGATAGGCCTGAGTTCAATGAATGGCTTAACTCAAACCCCCCAGAGCCCTCTCAGCCGGGAAAGCTCCAAGCCCGTGAGGAAGAGGCGGGCATTGAAGAAGAAGGCTTTCTCGATGTCTTTAAGCCCATGAAGCAGATGGCTGCTAAGGGCCTTAGAAGCGAGGGCTATGAGGGCCTAGCCACTGCCAGTGAATACTTGCTCCCCGACAGCCCACTAGAAATTCGGCCAAGCTTCAAAGGCGCGAAAAGCGGAGTGGTGGCCAATCCTGTTAAGCGTGGAGATGGGGGGCGCATTGCGGATAGGCTAGCCAGAGAAGACCCCATTGTCTCCCGTCCTGTGAGCCATGAAGGCCAGACACTCAAGCACGTGATTTTTGATGATGGGGACGGCAGCGGTGTCACGCATATGCTCTATGGTGACCAAGGGCCGGTGGCCTCTATTAATTTGACGAGAACAATACATCAAGGTTCACCCACCTGGGCCATCTCTCATTCCGCCTCGGCGGCGTCTGGCCAAGGGTGGGGTAAAAAACTCTACGACCTTGTCGCTGACACGCACGGTGAGATTGTCAGTGATTTGTCCCTCTCGCCTAAAGGGAGTCATCGCGTCTATGCCGAGCATTTCCCAAAGCAGCCAGGTGTCGAGGTGGAGCTAGGCGCATGGGACACCTACGACCGACATAAAGTGAAGGTGACGAGTCCTGAGGAATTCAGAGCAGGCCTAGGCACTGAGAAGCTTGACACAAGCTTTTTGAATGATATGACGCCCGAGTCAGACCCATTCCCCCTTCCTAAGGGTACCCCCACCACAGGAATGCCAGAGGGAATTCAGCCCGAGAGCGCTATGGGGGTGCTGATAGCACGGCTTCGCTCAGAAGACCCGCTAACAAGGGCTTCAGCACAGCGTGCATATGAGAATATGCCCCCGCACATCCAGGAAGCTCTGGACAGAGCACTTGGTAAGCCAGCCCCTACTCCCAAAAGAAAGGCCCGCTAATGTCTCCTCCTCGCTCAGTTCTAATCTGCGGCAAGCGCCTCAAAATCAAAATTAAGAAGCTGGATGATTGTCACGGCCAATACGTGCACGACGAATCCACCATCTACCTGAGCGATGACCCAGGACACGCCCAAGAGCATTGGCCCACCCTCCTCCATGAGATGGTGCATGCGTGCTTAGCCATCTCCGGCATCGCAGAGGTGTTGGGCGAAAAGACTGAAGAGGCAGTGTGCCGAAGCCTTGAGCAGTTGGCCCCTATTCTCGCCCTTCGTCCAAAGAACATTTCAAAGAAATACATTTCGAAGAAATGAGCCCTGCAGCGTATTGGCGAAAGCTCCATCCAGGCAAAGCCCTCCTGCTACGTTCTGAATCATCCACTATTCTGCTGCTGCCCCATCAGAAGGCCCCGCCTGGCAAATTCACACTAATTCACGTATTCGACACACAATAATTGTGTGCCCTCATCCTAGGAGACGCTCTATGTGCAACTGGCTAGAGCAGCCGAGAAAATCCTCGGCCTGACGGGGAATCCTTGGCTCAACGAGGCGACAGAATGCGCGCCTACAACCTACGTATGGCTCCACGTTACGGGCCTCCCCTACTAAGAGAGCCCTCATGTGCTATACGCATTGAGGGTGCTACTATCAATAGTTCCTGAGTCGAAGACTCTGGAAAAAAAAGCGGGTTAGCTCTAGCTTAAGAAATCTTTACCGCCCTGCGTTAAAGAAAAGTCAGAGGAAGTGCGATACAGTTCTTCAGGGAGGTAGTATGGGTTCACTTGCAGTAGTTTTTGAAGAATTTAGCGAAGTTCTAAGAGAAGACAGTGAGGGCCTCCTGGCCGGTACAAAGCCGGAGTTTAGGGTATTTGGCCAATCAGCCCTTATTGAGGCGAATATAGACCTGAAACTTCAGATGACTAAAGATGTAGATGCCTTTGCTAGAGCCAAGCAGAACGTACTTGAGCTTTTTAGGCAAACTCTCTTGAGGCACGGTCTTCATTTCGATAATCTTAGCGACGAAGCCTGGATGCCAGATGAAACTGAATATGACTTAATTTTTGACAGCCTATATGTTTCGGCGTATGTGGCTCAGCCAGAATATGTACTAGTGAGTAAGGCTTTGAAAGCAAGAGAGAAGAATAAGGTTCTAATTGCTGAGTATCTTGGAAATAATCCTTCCTCTTTGTTTATGGAGCTATCACAAAAGTATCAGGTTGACTTGGCATGGTTCTTGGACTAAAGTAATGGTGGATAGTTGCCGTAAAGGCACATAAGAGGTTTTTATGAACATAGAAGCCATAAAACTGAAAGCTAAAGAGAAAGCTCACTACATAGATGGTGAGAGAAATAAGCCCTATTTTGTTAAGGCTTTATACGCCACTACCCAGGCAGGACTCATTCGGACAAACTATACCCCCCAGATAGCGGGCGTGGCTACAGTTGATGATATTATAAGAGCTGGAGAAATCGAACCACGCTTCTTGGAAGTGTTGCCCGCACTTTTATTGAAATTTCCAGATTTCATAGAGCCGACTGATAAACTACCGGAAGATCTCTTAGCCATACGTAGGGGGGATCGACCTGTTGCTTTTCGAGGATTGAACTACCGCCAGTGGCTCTGATCTATCTAGAAGTTTTACTTAGCTCACCGCCCGAACTCTTCGGGTGGTTTTTTTTATTTAAGCTCGCCCTACTTCTAGCCAATTTTTCTTATCTTCAGGGATGTTTTCAAAGAGTCGATATTCTTCTAAATGTAGGAGAATGTTATGCAGTTTAATAAAGCGCAAGAGCTGCAGAGAGAAGCAGAAAAATCTGGAAAGGAATGTGACCACAAACACATCTCTAAGGAATACCATTTCGGGACGCAGACTGGGGACTATGTTTGCTCGGATTGTGGGGCTGAAGTGGGTAAGAAATTAATTGAAGAGCGGCGGGGATATAAGTAATAAAAAAAAGGCAGCTCCATGGCTGCCTTCTATTGATTTGGCCCTTAGTCTGACCTGGCCCTAGATGGGACTGTCTGCCCGTCCACAATGGTCCTTGAAGTTACGATTCCGGTGGGAAGCGGAGGAGGCGGTGGGGGTGGATTTGGCAGCTGCAAATCTATTACAGGGACAGAGCCGTCAGGCTTTAGTCGCAGCTCCCCTTCTCGCCTTCTCATTTCTTTAAATTCCTCTTCCTCTTGTTTCGCTTTCTTCTCAGCATCTAGGCCTATCTTTTTCTCAGCTTCGGCCTTCTTTTTGAGCCACTTATTTACACTTCGACCAGCCTCGGCACAGGTGATGAATGAACCTGCACAAGTTAATATAACAAGTGGGACAGATACAGCCGCAACGCTTGCTCCACAGCTCCCAACTGCTGCAGAACAGAATAAAGAGTCCCTCATCGCACCCCACTGCTCGTCTGGCATCTCCATAAACTCGTTAAATAGGTCTTGGGATGTCACATAAGACGTTTGGATACCAAATCTGGCCTTCTCTTCTAGATAGCGGTGAGCTGGCTGGAAATAGATATTGAAATTACGTGTCCTCTGAAGGGGAAATTGTTTTCTCACGGCGTAGAAATAGTCTGTATTTGCCGTGACAATACTGTAGTTGCCGTCAGTGTTGAATGAAATTATGGAGCAAGACTCAGGGCCGAGGTCGACTAGACAAACCTCTTCCATGCGCCGCTGTGTTTGGGCGGCGGCAATGTCAGTGATGGTAAAGAGTAGTGTCAGGAATAAGAGAAATAATCTTTTCATTTGGCACCTTCTTTCAATTTGATCAGCTCTTTACCCTGTGCTGAAAATCCGTATAAGAGCGAGCCTATTAAGAGGAGAGAAATGTTGGCTCTAGCGAATCGAAAGAAGGCTATAGATGGATCGATATAATAGCCAATCAAACCAAGACCAAATACAAGACATAGGGCAAACGCAAAACCCTGACTAAGAGTTAGCAAAAACAAACGAAGTTTTATCACTCACCAGTCCCCTTCAACACATTGCAGAGAGCTGCTTATAGAACTAGTTGGCTGATGAGTCAATGTAGGAAAGGAAGATTTACTGGTTTGGGCAGGCGCAACTTGGATCAAAGGGAAGGTGCCCATCCTTGGGCTTTTTGAGGTCAGATTAATTCTGCGAGAAGCTTTCTACTCACATCCTTTTTCGGCACTTTAATCACCAAATAATCCCCCTCAACGCTCAGCTCTATACTGGGCGCTTTTGCTTGGGCTGCTGGCGGGCGTCCCTTAGGTTTTGGCTGCTGCTGTGGTTGCTTCTGTTCCATTTCGTTCTCCTATAATTGGCCTGAAAAATTCAGGCAATTTCATCGATTTCTTGGGTGCTTTGTTGTGCCTTCTTTGAGAGGAAGGCGTAAATGTGAACGTAATTATGGATGACATCAGATGTGTGACCTAGGATGGCCCTGGCTAGGAAATAGCTCTTTGTTTCACCAATGAGGTAGGTGGCCTTAGAATGGCGTGCGCAATGGAAGGTGCGAGGCTTGAGGTTGAGGGCTCGGTAGGCCTGCTTTAATATCTCCCCTGCTGCCCCAGGCTCCATGCCATCGAAGAACAGGTAGTGCTTCTTGTCCGCTCCATAGACGCCCTCTTCCCATTTCTGCTTTTCTCGCTTGTAGCGTCTGGCCAGAATGTTCCAACAATCTTTGTCTGAGATAGGTATGACGCGGCTATTCTCTGGGCTAATCTTATCTTTCCCCTTCAAGGGCTTCCTCTTAATAGCCCCACCCCTACGCTTCCTTTTCTTATTGGCAGGCTGGCTTTCCAATAAAATATAGCCATAGCATTCAATGCCAAACTTACTCAGTTCATCCTTCATTTCCTGTGGAGGGCCCCCTTGATATAGGAACTCCAGGCACACCCCATAAGCCTCATTAAATCTCATCCCCGTGTGCCAACACAGATAGAAGAATTCAGCCACATCGACATTTATAGATGAGAGTTTTTTGTAAACAGCAGCGAGCTCTTCGGGGGAAATGACGTCTTCCCAAGTGCGCTTTTTCACCAATTTCTTGGGGAAGGCTTCACACAACTCGAATGAAGCCCTGTCCATTAATCCCTTCTTTTTGAGAAACCGCAGGAAGGTGTTCAGGGTGCGAATTATGTGATTGGAAGTGGAATATGAAATTGTATTGTGCAGGCCTTTGACCGATTTAATGGTGCGGATGTGATTTTTGAAAGCTTCAAAATGAATAGGCCACATGTTGACATTGTTGCAATTAATCTCATCCAGGAAATACTGGAAGACGTGCTGCTCTAGGTGGTAGATGTTGTTCTGCCAGGAATTAGGGGCCTGGTCTTTCTGCCATTCGATGTAGGCATTAAGCAGCTCGCCGAAGGCATAATACTTCGTCTTCCAGGCGATCTTTTGCGCCACCCTAGCCTTCATTGCTTCTCTATGCCCATCCTGAGACTTGGCCCAGGCTAGAGCTTCTTCATGAGAATTAAAGGTAGGGTGTTCAGAGGTGGGTATGCGTCTACGCTTGCCGTCTTGGTCTATATAAGTAAAACGGAAGCGCATAGATCCGTCTTTCAGGATGCGCTTATCGACATAGATGCCCATCTGACACTCCTATAAGAGTCCAGATGAGCTATCGACTTTGAACCTGGGGAAGCTTAGCTTCAGAATAAGAAGCTTAAGAAATTCCGCTAGATAAGTAGCGAAATGGGTTCAGGGAGGTAATGCTCAGGGCTGGACTTGAACCATAACCTGATCATTCTTTAGGCAGGATTGAGGAAAAAGGCAACAGAAATCCGAGGCTCACGGCTGAGCATGTGGCTGGGCTGATGTTTTTTATTCAGAGGAAAGAAAGGAGCCCCACGAATGGGGGCTTAAGAATCTCAGTAGGTGCGGGTCAATGTCTCAAAGTCATCGGATTGGTACTGGCCTGGCTTGTAAGTGGGGTACGTGAAGGTTACAGAGTCGTCTGTGTCCGTAATGCTCACACACTCAGGTAGGTCATCGCAGTCGTCCCGTCTAATGATAAAAGTCGCCATCAGACTGTCGAGAACTGGTCCTACAGGGTCGGAGCTTGGGAGGGCTTGTCTCCACTCGTTGATGGAATTAAAGAAGTCAACGGCGATGCCTGAAAGGACATATTCACGCTCTTCCGACTCTTTCAACAGAGTTGTCAATGAGTCGATATGGTCAGACATCACTTGTGTTGTCTCCCTTAATGTCCGCAAAGTGTCCTCTTGAATCATGCCTTTTAAATTCCCTAACTGGTCTTGGTTCTGGTTCATTGTACTCTCCTTAATTCAGTGTTGAAATGAAAGCATCGACGCAAGCCGAGCTGTAAGTGGGCTGAGTATTGGTCCATGATTTTCCATCGGAAGTGGAGCCGGAAGTAGTGCGAGCAAGGGGCTTAAACCCATTCTTTGTGGCGAATGCCTTCAGGGCTTTTCCGAGTGTTGAGGCGGTGTATCGGGGGGTAAGGGTGGGCCGTAAGCTTAGCCATTCTCCTGGAACACAGTAGCTGTCGCGCTCCTCCAGCTGCTTTTGTAAGGCGAATATTGTGGTGTCTTGGTGGAAAATGGTGGAGTCTTTATCAGAGAGGGCTGCATCCTTTTCTGAGACGACCATTCTAAGCTGGTTGTTGGCTTTTTGTAAGCCCCCAGACCTACCATCGGCGACAAATGCCCGCTGCTCTGCTATCAGCCTGAGCCGCCTTTCATCTTCGGCGTCCTGCTGCAGCTGCTGGAATACGCCTAGCAGGTCGGCGGCAGAATATGGCTTCTTCTGGGCAGCCTCCCCCAACACTTCAGCACGCATCGCAGAGACAGCTTTCACGTCCCCTCTCATACTCGCATCAGTGAAGTTGAAGGCGAACTTGCAGAATGCCTCAGCCTTCGTGGAGGTGGAACGCTTAGCCAGTTTCCAAATCTGGTCTTTGGAATAAAAGGTTTGGCGTCCAACATTAAGAGAGATAACCTGCTGTTCTCTTAATACCTTTAGGTGGGATGAGGACAAAATGTCCCCATCTATACGTAGGTCCCGAGCTGCTTTCCGTAGCGCATTGCTTGTCTCATAACCCAAAAGCACCTGAGCTTCAGCCGAACACCAGCCCTCTTTTCCTCCCAATGTAAGAAAGTGAGCCCATGTCTCCGCTCCTTCAAATTCCAGTTTCCGTTTCTCAATCTTTAGTTCAGCTTGCATCGATTCAATTCCTTTTTTCATATTTAATGCTTCGGCATGAAGCATCTATTTTCATCCTTATTAAGTGTCCTGAAGGGCATGTCTGCAGCCACTTTGAACCAGTTTGCTCTTGAGTGTCAACTGCCAAAAATAGGTTTCTTTTCATCGTACAGACGGATGACCCGTTTACGTTTAAACACCCAGGCAGGCGTCTACTAACGAGCGAACGAATATCGATTTTTCGGAACGTACCCGCCTGCGAGGGGTGGAGTTTCTGGTTTTGTAAACACCACTGTCTTGATGCTCCAGGGCCTCAGCTCCACGTGCGTTACGTATTGGAAGGCCCAGGATATGAGTTCTTTCGCATATTCGATTTCACTTTCCGGAACAAAAATAGCGTCATGCAACCCAAACACGGGCAGTTTTTCCTCTGCAGCGGCGAGCAGGATTTTTTCCATAATAAGGGCATCTGTGTGCATCAGCCTAACACCAGCATTCGAGGCAAAATAGGGGACCAGCATCGGGTAGGCGTCTTCTATGGCCGCTTTAATGATTGGAGCAAGCTCGTTAATCACCACGTCTCTTGGAATTTCAACCTTGGGCGTCTCGCCTGAGAGGAGGCATTCCCGCCTGTTCTTACTCATCTGGCCGCTGTAGGCATTCGCGCATGCTTCCTCCCAGCCTCTCCACGAGGGTAGGTTGATGAGGGCTAGAAAAATACTCTTAATCAAATCGCGCCATGACAAGTTTTGCTCTGGGGAGAGGGAGGGCAAGTTGTATAGATCCGGCTTATCAGGCTGGATGCCAAGCTCTGCGAGCGCGAGCAGGATGTGCATTGATTTGAAATCAAGTTCCGCCACACGCTCTCCATTTACGTGGAGACTTGGACGAATTCCCCTCGGCGCATTACTTAGCGCGCAATAAAATCTGCCGCCCCAGGTCATCTCGTTATTATTGAAAACTCTGTCAAGGAAGAGACAATTATTGTTGATGATGAGTTCATCTCCGATTTTGCTCTCGATTAGGGTGATGGGAATTGCAGCCTCCACATCATCGGTCTCAGGGCGGAAGCTCCAGCGATGGGAGACAATATTATTGTTTATTTCATCAAGGGTGGCTTTAACGTCCTCCACCTTGTCATTGTCGATTTTTGACTTATGCTTATTGCCCTTTTCTCGGATCCATATGTCTCCTTCAACTTTGTCATACCAAACTCTGGCTTTTCCTAGCTTAGTGGGGCGCATTGTTATCCGATGCATTTCATTTTCTTCCGCCTCCGCGTCGAGGGGATGGGTGAATTCTTCGTCGTTGAACTGTATGGTCATGAATTTCTCCGTTGGTTTTATTATCGTTGGATGGGTGTCCTTGTGGCCCTTAACGCGGGTGATGAGGCCTTCCTCCTCCAGCATCATCATCACTGAGTGCATTGCCTTATGCCCAATGTGCCTGTTTTTCGAGGCTGAATTTGGTAGTGTGTATTTTTCACAGGTCATGTTTATAAACTGGCCTTCAGGGAGCCTCTCACTCTCGGGAAGTGCCAGCCAGTAAGAGAGATTTCCGACAAAGCAGGAGAGAGCATCTTGCTGGCTTTTACGTGCGGCATCAAAATGGGCGTCAGCCAGAGCTTGCAGTGAAGAGCTAGGCTGTCCGCGCTTGTATTTGGAGAAGAAGGTGGAGCGGCCCAGGTGGTTGTCGTAGTTCATATGGCTTCTCCGAGTGCTTCCAGATGAACACCACAGGCCCTATACTCAAAGCTATTTCGGCGCTTGTCTTGTCTACTGCCCTTGCCCGTATATAGGCGGAGTAGTGCCGCCGCGAGCCACTCCCGTTCCTCATGTGAGAGGGTTTTCCAATAATCGACATCGACAGAGTCACGCAGCATCGGGCATTTTTTGCAAAGCATCTTTAGGAGTGCCACCTTTGAGTTCTTTTTCATATGGCCACCACCCCTTTCTCTTCCCGCTGAATCTGGCTAATGCGAGCCATCGAGCACTTGAAAATTAGGGAAAGCTCAAGCCGAGTGAGAATGTTCCGGTAGCGTTTAATGAATTTTCGGTCTTCGGGGGTAAGGAAAGGAGGGCGATAGGAGGTGCGCTGCTTTTCTGAGGCTTCTCTTCGAGACCAAGACCTGCGACAATTTTCGGAGTGCGTAACAGCAATCAGGTTGGAGAGAGAGGCATCACCCTTGTTTTCGTTCCGATGGTCTAGCTCAAGACCTTCGGGAATAGGGCCGTTGAACGCGATGTAGATGAGAACGTGAACGCGTTTCGCAGTAAGGCTTCCGTCTTCATTGCGAAGAGCAGCTATTTTGTAGCCGTCACGATCGAGCCACGTGCGAACTGGAGTGGTGCCGTCAAGAGTGGTGATGGAGCCATTTTCGTGAGCCAAATACTGAGGAAATTCCGGGAGAAGGCGAGAACTGGACATAAAAAATCCCTATAACAACGTTTAAACATTGTTTAGGGACTATTTGAAACTCGCCTCTCGGCTGTCTCAGCGTTCAGCTTTGTTAGGCTGAAAGCCATTCCTTCATGGGCGAGGACTTACTGTCAGCTCTCGGCTGGCTACCTGCCTGGAGACTTACACGCGCACCTGGCGCAACGCTCATGTGACATATATCTCATATGCGTTAATTTGGGTCAAGTGCTAAAAAGCGCCCCACTCTTAAATCAGTATCAGTCTCTCCCCCTCAATCCGCGGGGCGGCATGGAGGTGGGAGGGGGGTGTGGGTGCGTGGTGTTATGTAGGCACCATGACAACTTGGCGCTATATTAACCTACTCTATGCCCTACCAATCTAGACGGGCTAAATCGGCCCTTAGACGCGATTGAAGCTTTGACCAATACCAGAGCCGCCCCTACCCTAATGAAATCGATTGTAGGCCATATTGCGCCATCTTTAGCCGTATAGGCTGTAAGGGCATATCGGACTGCCACTAAGCTACAGCTACTCCCTACTCTCATGTTCTCTCTATTCCTTCTCCTCCCATTTCTCCTCTCTCTTTCTCCAATGCGAAGACCCCTCTTTTTAGCCACATAATCAGTAGATTATCGCCCGCTGAGGTTTTGTGGATATTATTGGGAAATTTACCCCACCGATCAGTGAGGATAGTTGATGGCGTAACGAAATGTATGGCTATACCATACACCGCCTAAGTCACCATCCGAAATAAATCCCGCCAATACCTCCTTCTCTCTTTGAAGGGGAGACACACTCCTCGTTAATACAAGGAACCTTCCCATGCCAAAGAAGAGACCCCAATTCTATCAAGACATCAAAGCCAGGGCGCTAGCACTTGGTGCAACTCATGGTCAGCTGAGCCAGATAGGGGAGTGGGAGGAAGCTGTCGAGGCCCTTGCTAAACGGCCCATGCTCATTAAGGGCGACGACCCCAGCATACGTGACATCTCTCTTCGCTGCGCCCTTGAAACTTGGCTGAGTGCACTGAGTGTTGGCTATCAGCCTGATGTGTTTTGGGATTCAGCTTGCCTGAAAGCCCCCACACACTTTCGGGAGCCTTCAGTATGAGCAGCAACGTTGCCCCATTCAAACGCCCCCTTCAAGCTCAACAACTAGCAGCGCTCATCGAATCTTCCGCTACGGTGGCCTCACTGCTACCTCGGTTGCTCGATAGCAAATCCGTAAACGAAGACTCCATCCATCTCGCTGTTGCGATGGCGAAGCAAACACTGAGCGAGTGCTTGGATGAAGCGAAGAAGAGCTTAAGCAAATCATCATATAACGCGATGCTCGCCGACATCACAGCCCGACTCAACCTTCCAGACGGAGAAATTGAACCATGATAATGAAAGCAGAAGAAGCCCTAGTAGTAACTGAGAATGTCCTTGAAGGGAAGCTTTGCAGCGCAATACGAGCGGCATCCCAGAGTGGCGAGAGAAGCTTTTATTCTTATCTCACACCAAACCTGGTGTCAGAGCTCATCCAGAATGGGTATCAACTAGATCCCTCCACCCCAACCTACGGTGATTTTTCCCGCTGCTTTCGAATTAGCTGGTGATAGGGCATGGACACCATAATCATCGGAATTGTTATCACGGCAATGGTTATCACGGCAGTGCTGGCCTTACCGGCTCTTCTCATAGCAGGCGTCCTCGCCTGGTTCCCACCGCATACAAAATGGCCATTTTTATCTAAAAAGGACTAATCGATGAATCAAGCTCCAGAAGCACACAAGGCTCTCCAATTCCTATTGGAAATAGCACGGCT
>JACCDR010842089.1_pt1 | contig 31588 bp, 43 predicted proteins | sample 7446431 | NCBI WGS metagenome assembly JACCDR01 (sample SAMN15323443, study PRJNA562643) | freshwater metagenome | isolation source: river surface water | place: USA:Blue River Watershed | collected 2017-08-17
AGCGCGACTTCACCGCGCGCACGGTCCCCGGGTCGGGCCGTGCGGGGCGGCGCCGTGGTGAGCGCGTAGACCGTCAGCGAGCAGAGGTGCAGTCTCTTCCCGCTCGCAAACCCGCCGGTCTGCACGAGGACGATCTCCGCGAGGCGGCCCTCGCGCGCACTGCCGAGGCGCGACAGGTCGTCGAAATCCACCTCCAAGATCTTCCAGGCGAGCGCGCCGTCCACCGTCGCGGAGAGGCGCTGAATATGCCCGCCGATCTCGGCCTCGGTGGTCGTCGGCCCGAGCGCGTTGCGGTTCACGCTGGACAGAGGGCGCACGAGCACGGCAAGCGGGACGTTCTCCGTCCCGGCGTACTCGGGGACCACCAGGAGCGCGAGGCGCAGAGACTCCACCCCGCCTGGGAGGTAGACGCCCGCGGCGGCGAGGACCTTCCCGTTCGCGTCGATCCCGGCGCTCGCGCTCGCGGGAAGGAGCGGCACACCCGGATCGAGCGTGCCATCGCCCGCCGTGTACGAGGACAGCACCACCGCGCAGAGCGGCCCGGTCAGCACCTCGCCGCCCCCCTGTGCGTGGTCGTGCGGGAGCACCACGCCCGCGCCAAGCGGGGAGCGCGTGCCGTAAGTTTCTTCTAGTGCCCCCGCAGGATTGTCCACCCAGAGGGCGCGGAGCGTCGCAGAGGAGACGGGCTCCCCGGGGCTTTGTAGGGGGGGATCGGCAGGAGTGATCGTCGTCATCGTGTCCCTATCTGTAGCGCGTGGATCTGCGCGATCGGCGCGTCGGCGCGGACCACGTGCAGCGCGGACCACCGCACCACGATGCGGCGCGGCTCGCCCGTGAAATTGAGCCGCGACAGTTCCACCGGGGAGCCCTCGCGCCAGCGGTCGAGCGCCCAGAGATCGGCGCTCGCGGCGTTGAGGTAGTGCATCACGCTCTTGATCCCGGCGGTGTCGTCGTCTCCGAAGATCTCCGCAGTGACGGTGACAGAAGTCATATTGTCCGTGTCGCAGGTCACACAAGCGCGCGGATACACACGGGAGATCCCCTCGGGGAGCGCCACGAGCGCGACGCACACCACCCGCGAGGTAGAAGAGGTTACCCAGGACGCGCCGCGCGAGTGTGTCCCCGCACCATCGTCCAGCGAGGACGGGCTCCATGTCGCGACTTCACGCCAGCGGAGATAGGTCCCCTCGGTGGCGTGCGCGTGCCCGGGCGGATCTTCCGCCGGGGCGGTGAGCCGCTCCCCCGCCGCGCCGTAGTGGAGCCCATCGGCCAGAGCCCCGCCCCGCACGAGTGCCAGCGCGGAGAGGGGATCGCTCGCGTGGTGGATGTTCGGGGGCATCGCCGCGACCGAGGGGAGATCGTCACGGGAGATCGGCACCCCGCCGAGGGTGCGGCGCTTGGGTGTGCCGCGTAGGTAGGAGAGCCCGAGCACGGGAACGGCCATGCTACACCTCAGCCGTACGAACAAGGACGGTGGTCCCGTACAAAGAGAGCGTCACCGAGCCAGGGCCGACGAACGTATCAAAAGCCGTGCCGTCGGGGATCTCAGACGGGGAGAGTTGCGCGCCGAGCACGGCGGCCCTGGACTCAAGCCCGATCAGGGTGAGGGTGGCTAGGGGACAGGAGAGCACGAGTCCGAACGTACCCGAGGCCGAGCCGGCGGACAGCTGCGCGGAGACGATCTCGGTGATCCCCCGGGTCGGCAGTGTCACGAAAGGCGACCCGGGCGCCGGGTGCCAGCACTGCCCCGCAGTCAAAGCGCCGCTGGGTACGGCCACCACGACCGAGGCGGCGTCGCCGTTTTCGTCCAAGTAGTTGATCGTGAGGTTGGCTGCCGTGGCCGTGAAACCGACCACGCACACGATCGACAAGCACACGCCGATCCCGTCGGTGTGCCGGGTCAGATCTGCCGCGGTGATGGACTGGAGGCTCGTGCTCGCGGCGTTGAGCCCGCCGACATTGCCGAGGTGGTCCACGAGGTAGAGCACGGTGCTCTGTCCCGCCGTGGTCGTTGAGGAGTTATGGCCACCGTCCAGGCCGCATAGGACGCGGGTCCGCGAGGGGTCCGCGTCGGGCAGCCCGAACACACCCGTATCTGTCCCCTCTACCACGGCAAAAGTCGTGCCGGCACTGTAGGTGCCAGCTGCCGATCCCGCGCCGAAGAGGTGCTTGGCCTGGCCACCGGCAGTGAAGCTCGCGCCCGTTGCCTTGCCGATCGCCACGTCGCCCGCCCGCCCGAGCGCCCGGGCGTTGATGATGTCGTCGAACGTGATCGCCATGTGCAGATCTCCTACTCAATAAGCGAGTGACGGCGCGCCCTTGGGCCTGCCACCGTCGCAAAGTCAACCCCCGCGCCCGCGTCGTACCCCTGGGAGGGGATCGGCGCGATCGGCCCGGCGGGGGAATCGGTGCGCCGGTCGGGAAGTAGCACCCAGGACTCACCCTCGGGGAGATAGTCTAGCAGGGTCAGATCCCCCCGTAGATAGTCCGCCGTCAGGGTGATGCGCACCCAGTCAGGACCGAGCCCGGCGAGTGTCGCGTATGCCTCGCGCACCCCGGGCCTGTCCTTGGTAGCGGAGAGCGCCGGGGCGTGCTGCGGGAAACTCGCCACCCGCACCAGTCCGCCCACGTCCGCGATCGCGCGCCAGATCCCCCCGTGCGCCGTCCGCAGGTCCACGCGCGCCGTCTCGCCCTCCGAGGTGACGTACACCGTCGCGACAAGGGGATCGGCGGGATCGGTGAGCGCGACCGAGCGCACGCGGAGCGCCGGGGCGAGCACGCCCGCGCTCGCGAGATCTTCGTTGTTGGGGCCATCTTCGAGGAGGAGCAATTCCTGTTCCCCCGTGGCCCAGTCAAGATCGGCACCGAGCACGAGGTAGACGCGCGAGGAGACGCCCTCTCCCGAGTAGTGCGGCACCTCGGGCGCAGTAAGCAAGATCTGATCTGTGGGGACGTGCTCGGCGTCGCTCGCCACGCGGGCGCGAAGGACCATGCGCGGACCACCGAAAAGCAGATCAAAAAGGCGCAGCGCCTCTCCTAGGAGCCCGTCGCGCAGGGCAAGATCCCCCGCGCCGTCGGCGTCGTAGACGCGGATCCGCTGCGTCTCGCCACTGCCGCGCCGCACGCCTCGGACCGTCACCGTACGCGGCGTCCCGCTCGGCTCCCATGTGACGGGGGCGCGCCCATATTCCACCTCCCATGCGGTGACGGGGGTCAGGGTCGCGGAGACCTCCACCGGCACGTCAGCGCGCAGGGTGAGCGCGACGCTCGCCGCACTGGGACGGCCCCAGATCCCGATCGTCAGCGTGCCGTCTGTGAGCGGGATCAGCGCCGCGCAGTAGAGCCGCAAGAGGTCCGCGAGCACGTCGGCGGGCTGGGTCTCGGCGGTGAACGGGAGCGGGACCGCGGGCATCACCTGCGCGAGTTCGGAGAGCACGCGGCTCGCCTTGGTGACGGTCCCGGGGTCGCCCGCCGGGGTGCCCACCGCGAGGAGAGACGCGGGGAGGTCGAGTGACTGTGCGCCCCACAGGGCCGCCGTGCCGTCCAGCGTCGCGCCCGTCAGCGCGAGGGCGAGCGCGTCGGGTGGCGTCACCGTCCACAGCGCGCGGAGCGTGGCCGCAGGGCGGTCCTGTGTGACGTAGAGGGGAGCGCCGCCGTAGTCCTCGATCCACCCCGAGGGGTAGCGGGTGATCGTGCCGAGGCCGTTGGCGAGCGTGGAGACGGTCGCGCCGTCCCGCGCGAGATCTTGCCCCGCGTCCTCGGCCAGCGTGAGGCCGAGCCGCACGAGAGGGAGCCCACCCTCCCAGTCCGTCGAGCCGGGGAGCCCGGGCGAGGCGAGCGAGATTGAGTCCACGCGGTAGAGCGCGTCACCGCCGGCACGCAAGAGAAGGTGAGGCGCCACGCCACCCGCCCCCGCGACGCGCGCAGCGTAGAGGTCCACCGCGTCACTGTCCGCGACCGTGGACCCTAGGCCGGTGAGGTGCGCGTCGAGCAGCAGGCTCGCCTCTACGCCCGAGAGCCACAGGGCCGCCTCAGTGGCGACGCGGCGCGATGCCCCACCCGACACGGCGACCGTCACCACCCGCACCGCCTCCACGGCCCGCGACAGCGTGACTTCACGGGCTGCCGCGTAGGGCGCATGTCCGTCTAGGAGCGAGAGCACAGGGGAAACATCGACCTGCCAGCGGCGCGGGTGCAGCGGGCGCGGTGGCGCGGAGAGGTGGCCGTAGTGCCGACGCGCGAGGGCCGGCGTGCCACCCGGGACCTCACGCAGGAGCGTCAGCGTCGCGAGCCAGCGGGACGCGGTGAGGTCGGGCTGCGTCGAGACGACGAGACGCGCCTCGCGCCCGTCGGAGCCGCCCCAGTCGCGCGAGGGAACCAGCGCGTGAGCGGTCGCGGTAGAGCCGCACGCACCGCGCGTCACCGTCACCGTCCAGAGGAGATCGAGGATCGGCGTCACGGCGTCCACCGTGACCGCCTCAGCGTCCAACCAGAGCACGTCACCGACTACCGGCGCCTCGTCGCCGCTCAAGATCCACGAGGTCGCGCTCGCGTTCACTGAGGACGTCTCCAGGAAATACCGGCGCGCGGTGGGGTCAGCGAGAAAGATCGCGCCGAGCCGCCCGCCCGGGTCATCGAGCGTCACCGACCATCCCCCGCCGGGGCGCGTCGGCTCGCGTAGATCTGCCTGATACGCTTCGCCCGAGATCTCGCGGAGCCGAGCACGCTGGGTGTAGCCGGTGCCGAGTACGCCAGAGGGGAGGGAGGGGATCTCCGCCGTCGTCCATGCGACACCCTCGCCCGACGTGAGATCGTCGGGGTCGGGGAGCCCGTGAACTTGCAGTACTGCGACATAGCGTGGACTTGTCATCGCCGCACCCCCGGCGCGCTGGGCCGCCCCGTGCGCTGGATCGCGCCAAGCTCCCGCCGTGCTTCCGCTGCGCCGCGCGCATCACTGCCCGTCACGAAATTGACCGAGCCAGGGCCGCCGCCGCGATAAATCACCACGGGCGCAAGCGCTGCCGGCCCCGTGTCCTGCGCGGCAGAGCGCGGCACACCGACACCCCCGGACTGCGCCGATCCCCCCCCGGCGGTAGCGGCACCTTCACCCCCACCACCCAGGGCGCCCGCCGCGAGCCCCGCGACCACGCCACCCGCGCCGAGCGCCGCGCCCGCCAGCGCCTCTTTGGTGCCGAGCGCCACAAGCGCCGGGCCGCGCGGGTCAAGGCCCGCAGACTGGATCGAGAGGCGAGCGCCGCGGAAGATCGCGAGGGCGCCGTCTGCGACCATCTCGGCGCCGATCTGCGAGAGGGAGGCGCTCGCGCTCTGGAGTAGCGCAGACACCACGCCCGCGAAGGTGAGATCGGCACCGCTCGCGATCGCCGAAAAGGCCGCGGAGAAGGCCGCCGTCAGCGAGTCTTTGGCCACCTGTTCGGCGGTGGTTCCGAGGTCGGAGAGACGCTGCGTGATTCCGTCGATCTCGGTCTGGGCCGCACGGGACGCGGGCTTGATCGCAAGCGCCATCGCACGGAGCTTGTCGGTGGTGTCCTCGATCGCGGTGCTCTCTTCAAGTTCGGACAAAAAGCTCCACGGGTCAGAGTCGCGGAGCGTGCGCGCTTCGTCGGCGAGGTCGAAAAAGCCCTTGACCCCCTCGGAGGTCAGCGCGGCGAGCGCCTTTGCACTGCCCTCTGCATCCTCCTGGAGCCCCGCGATCACGTCGTCGTAGACGGTGCCGATCCCTAGCGCGAGCCGTGCCAGTTCGTTGGCCTCTTCTCGCGCCGCCTTGGCGCGCTCCTTGGCTTTCTCTGCCGCGCCCGCCCGCGCTGTCTCTAGCGCCGTCTCTGCCGCTGTCGCGGTGCTCAGCGCCTCGGACTGCTGCGCCAAGAGCCGTGGGAGTTCCTGGTAGAGCGCCCGCGCCTTCGCCGCTTGCCCCGCGAGGCGCTCCAGGAAAGACCCCTCCACCGGGGCAGAAAGTACCGATTGCACCTCTGCGATCTGCGTCGAGAGGTAGTCAAGCTCGTAGCGGGCATCGCTCGCGTCGGCGCGCAGATCTTGCAGTGTCTTGGGTGTGCCGATCGCGTCTAGTTCGCGAATGGCCGCGCGCTGCTCCACCAGTGCATCGGTGGCGCTCTTGGCGGCCTCAGCATAGATCCCCTGTGCGCGTAAAAAGCCCTCTGCGCCGATCTGTGCGTCGCGCGTGGCGTCGCTGAGTTCCTCGGTCGCCTCCAGCGCCCTGGCTTGTGCGGTGGTGAGGAGTCCGTATCCACCAGCGAGATCGTCAAGCGCGTTCAGCGCCGAGGCCGCGCCGACGCTGATCCCCTCGAAAAAGCCCTCGTTCGCCTCGGCTGCCTTTTTTTCCGCCTCGGTGCGCTCGTTCGAGAGCCGCAAGATCTCGCGCAGCGCGTCTAGGTCGCGCTCGCCCGAGATCGTCACCTGTCGCGCGTAGTCCGCCTGCGCCTGCCGCAGCGCCTCGGTGGCCGTCTTGAGCGCTTCGGTGGCCTCGCGCGCCCGCTGTTGGTGCTGCGCGTAGGCCGCAAAGGCGAGCCCGAGCGCCCCGCCGATCACCCCAGCCAGGGCGCCGAACTCGGCGCCGATCGCGATCGCCTTCTCGGTCGATGCCACCAAGGCATCGCCGAGCGCGAACTGCTCCTCGGTGAGCCCGAAAACATCTTTGCCGACCTGCCCGTACAAGTCCCCGAGGTCGCCTAGAACCCCGCGAAAGTTGTTGACTTTCGCGATCTGCACCTCGGTTGCCTGCGCCTCCTCATCGCGCGCGGCGATCACGTCCCGCGAGGCGCTCTCCACCGAGCGCAGCGCGGCCTCCTCCTTAGTTCGTACCGTGGAGAGGGACGCGGAGAGGCGCTGTATCTCCTCGGGAGACAGAGCCCCGAGATCGGCGGTGGCGAGCACTGCGGCGAGGCTCTCGGCCTCACGCCGCGCGCCTTCTAGTGCCGCCTCCGCCTCGGAGAGTCGCGCGGTGGCGCTGGCAACGCTGTCCCCTTTGAGGAGATCGATCGAGCGTGAGGTGGTGCCGATCCCGCGTAGGTCTTGTTGGATCTTGGCGAGCGCCGCGCCGGTCTTGTCGCCGAGCACAAAGGAGGCGCGCGCCGCATCGTCAAGCGCCTGCGTCAAGGAGGTGGTGACGGTCGCGCTCAGGTCGAGTAGCTGCTTGTTGGCGGTGGCGGTGTCGAGCACGATCGGCGGGAGCGCCAGACCACCAGAGGGAGCGGGCACGGGATACCTCCTAGGTCAGGTCGGGCCGGGGAACGAGGAGCAAGGGAATATCGACCGAGTACATGCGCGCAGACAAAGACCGTGCCACGGGGGCCAGTGTGAGCCCGTCCTCTCCGTCAAGCGCGTAGGCGGGCGAGAGCCACGCAGCGCCTCGGCTCTCGTCGTCGCGCGCGCCGAAGAAGCAGAGGCCGGCCCGAGCGCTCTCCTCGTGCCACTGCGCCACCTCACTCACCCACTCCACCGGTTCACCCACGGAGACAGTGACATCAGAGGGGATCGGCTCGGCCAGGGTCGCAGCATCACCCGAGATCTCGCGCAGTCGCGCCGAGTAGCCACCCACGCGGAGATAGGCACCGACGGGCACCACGTCCGTTTTTTTGGTGGGTAGGTTGACGTTGCTTAGGAGCGCGCCCGTCACCGTCTGGAAGTTGAGGACGTGACGCCCACCCCCGAAGCTCGCGAAGGTGGAGATCGGCAGTGCGGGACCGAGCGCCGTGGAGAGATGATCCCGCAGCGAGAGGGTGTACCGGCGCAGCGCGGGGCGCCGCAGAGTGAACACGTCCACCGACCCATCACCCAAGAGCCGCGCCGAGTAGCCCGGGATCTCTTGGCGCTCGGACCAGGTGAAGCTTGCGCGCGGCACCGTGATCCAGCGCGGCGCAAAGCGACCCGTCACCGACGACGCGGACACCGTGCGCGTCTCCGCTGCCCACGCGAGGCCAAGTGCGCACCACTGCGAGGATGCGTTGAGGAGAGAGATCCCGGTGATCGAGATCGGACCGCCCGCGCCCGATCCGAGAGAACCCCCCAGGGTGAGCGCGAGGAGAGCCGTCCCCGTGCCCGGGGTGAGGGGTGCCGACGCGGGTCCGAGGGTGACGGTCACCGACGACACCCCGGCGGGCTCCACCGTCACGAAGGCATCGGCCACGAGACGCGCAAAAATCGAGGCACGGAGCGCACTTGCGCACGCCTCCAAAAAACGTTGCGGGCGGTACGTTCCCGCCGCGACCGTGGGGTGTGCGCCGTCTGTGCTGTCGAGCGTCGCAGTGCTCGCGGTGTCCGAGATCGTCAGCGAGTAGGGGAGCGAGAGTCCGCCGGCAGGTACGACAACCGCGGTCATCAGCAAGAGGTGAGGGGTCATCGATCCATCTCCCGGCGGGTGCGCGCGACCTGGGCCGCGAAGCGCGCGACGATCTCCCGGCACAGCACCAGAGTATCACCGACGCGCGAGGGGAGCGAGGAGAGGGGATCACCGTACCAGTCCCGCGCCGATCCCGCCGCCTCGATGCGAGAAAAGATCCCCCAGGCGTGCCGCGCGCCCGGGTTGCCGATCTCCACCGCCCGAGGGCAGATCTCGATCTCGTCGTGCGCCGCGTCCCCGGCGCTGTCGATGACGTGCATCCTCACCCCCGGCCCGCGCTCGGACTCGGGGAGAAAGGGGCACCACCCACGCTCGCGGCGAAGAACGGGATCGCAGTCCTCGCAGACGTAGGCACCGCGCAGTCCACAGCGCACGCCGACGCGCCCCGTCTTACCGGCGAGGTCCACCTGCTGCGCGAGGGCGTAGACGGTCGCGAGCACCTGGGAGGGAGTCAGGCACGGAGGATGTTCACCCCCCGTGCCATCTAAGGGCGCGGGGCGGGATCGGCGGGGGGCTTGCCGCTCTGGTGGCGGATCGCAGCAACGAGGGCCGGGGTGAAGAGCCCGTACTCGCGCAGGGTGCGCGCAAGCTCGGGGCCACGCGGCGAGGGGACAGGGGCGTCGTCGTGCGTGACCACCGCGCCATCAGGCCACCCGTCACAGAGCGCGGCGAGAAGCGCGTCCTCGGCATCCAGCACCCGCGCGAGGCCCTCGCGGGTGAGGTCGGCGCGGGCGTCGTCGATGGATTCCAGGCACCCGAGGTACACGCGGGCCGACACCTCGCGGAAGATGAGCGGGAGCGTCACGTCACCCGAGACGACCGGGATCGTCTCGACACGGATCGCGGGGGAAAGTCCATTGGGCAAGAGGCGCATGGAGATCTCCTAGGCGGCGTCTACGAGGGCGATCGTGTAGCGGGTCTGCAAGGGCTCGCTCGCGGAACCGTCCTCGACAAAGAAAGTCAGCTGCGAGCATTTGGCGCCCGCATCGACCACCACCGCAGGATATGCCGACTGCACCAAGCGGGGGAAATAGAGGATCGCCCGCGCCGAAGGGGGATCGGCATTGCCGGGCACCCCCGGGATCAGCACCGCAAAGAGGCGGTAGGCGGTGCCCGCCTCGTAGTCGTCCTCGTAGGTCTCCGAGTAGGGCACCGTCACCGAGAGCGTGAGTCGGGGAACATCGCGCGTGTACCCGGTGATCGCAGATCCCGGGAGCACCGATCCCGACTCTGCGCCGCCGTCGAGTCCGCGCATCCCGACCTCAGTGACGAGGGGTGGCGCGAGCTGTATCGCAAGTTGCCGGATCGGGGTCTTGGCGTCGTCCCACGCGGGCGCGCTCTCTTTGGTGAGGAGCGCGTCTCCCTTGCGGGTGCGGTAGCTGTGCGTCGTGGTGGCGGGGTCACTGACGTTCGACGCCGGGCCGGCGCTCCGGGTCCAGGAGGACGCCGAGCCAAAGACCACCGACAGCCCCGCCCGCGCGCCCTCCTGGTAGCGCAGCTCGCACGAGGAGATCGCCGCGCCGTGGGCCGAGATCACCTGCTGTGCCGATCCCGAGGGGCGGGCGCTCCAATCGCTCTCCACGGAGTAGGTCTGCGCCGCCGTGCCAAGGGTGTAGGGGTACACGTCCCCGCTCAGTTCGGACAGATTTTCGACATCGGCGGGGACCACGCCCGAGGGGAGTTCGGGAACCATCTCGTACGAGGTGCCGCTGTTGGATTTGAGCGCCACGTAGTAGAGCTTGCCGTCGTCGCCCTCGATCTGCACGATCGGCGCCGGGGTGCCGGATGAGATCTCCACGGCGGACGCGGTAGATCCCACCCCGAGGGTGAGCGCGCCCCCCGCCGAGACAGATCCCGCCACACCCTCTAGCAGATCCCCGACGTTCGCGTTGCTCGCCCCGTGCAGGTCCACGTTCACAGTGGCGGTGTAGGTCTGCTCCCCGGGGGTTGACGCGTAGGTGCGTCCTTTGGAGTCGGCAGCCTCGTCGCGCTCGATCGCCACCCGGGACGCGGTGACGGTGGAGTCTGCCTGGAGCGCCGCGAGGTGCTTGTAGGTGCCTGCGGTCTCAAAGGCCGATTCTTTGGCGACCGAGACGCGCTTGAATTTCTCTGGACTTACGGCCATTTAGGTAGCCTCCACTTTCACGCCGCGCGCAAGGATCCCGCCGATCTCCACCATGAGGGCGCGCATCTCCTCTGGCGGGAGCCCCGCGATCGGCGTGCGCTTGTTGACGTGGACCGCGTACGGCGCCGCAAAGGCCCCGTGCAGCGCCTCACCCTCCACCCATGATCGCACGTCAGAGAGGAGACGCCCGGTGTCACGGAGATCGGTCCCCGGGGGAAGAGGGCGCCCGGTGGCGTCGCGACCCGAGCGGAGATAGGCGACGACGCGATCCACGTAGAGCCGCGCGGCAGCGTCGAGATCGGCGGGTGCGAACACCAAGCGGAGCGCCATCACCCCACCTCGCGCGTGTACTGCACGCCATAGACCACCTCGCGGCACCGCCCCCGCTCCACGTCCCGCGCACCGCGCAGGAGCACGAGAGAACCCCCGTCAAGGGCGGGCGCGGCGAGGAAATCGACCGACTGCAAGGCCGCATCAATCTGCTCAAAATCCGAACCCTTGCATTCGTCAAGGTCGATCGTCTCGCCCGAGATCGGCACCATCTCCCCGAGGGGATACCCGACGCGGATCGCGATCTCCACCTCATAGGAGAGGGACGCGGCGCCGTGCGCCTCGGGTCCGGGGACCGATGTCCCCACCTTGACCGAGACGCCGCGAAAGCGCCCGGGCTCGGTGGCCTGATGGAGTGGGGCCATCTTCTCAGTCCACCGGACAAAGGGCGTGCCAGACGCGACAGAGGGGGTCAGTGCCTCTAGCACGTCGTACACGCGTACTCGGATGGCGGCGAGGGATGCCACTGCTTACGCCTCGTTGCGCATAATGAGGCGCGGCTCGCTGATTCCGAAGGCCGAGCGCCCCTTAACGAGCCACTCGTACTCGTCGCGGTAGAAGACGTTGCTGGACGTGGGTTCGAGCCGGGGAACGAGCGTCAGGGGATCTGTCTCCTGCCAGAGCAGAGGAGAGAGATCGGCGCCGTCACTGTAGCCGAGATACCAGATCCCAGCGTCGGCACTGAGGTACGCAGACACCACCACACGGATGGGCATCTGTCCGCGCTCGGCGCGAGCCGCATTGCTGAGCATGTTCGATGAGTTACTGATAACGAGTGCCTGGACGATGTCGTAGCCAGACTTGGCAAGTTGGGGCGGGAGCACCAGGACGTTGGGCTCGATGTTCAGCGGCACCCCCTCCGAGTCCGGGATCGCCATGAAATCGGCGTAGCTCTCCTGGAAGTTATCGGCGGTGAGCGCCTGCGAGGTCTTCAGGTTGGAGTAGGTGCCGGCCCCGACCACCTTGTTGACGTTGATTTTGTGGCTCGCGGAGAAGAGGGGTTGTCCGTCGATCCACGTGGTGTCCACGTTGTCAAGCGTGGACTGGTCCCCCTCCATCAAAAAGCGGAAGATCCCCCGGTCAGGGAAGATCTCCATGCGACGTCCCAGAAGCGCAATGCGCGGCGCGTACACCCCGATCCGGTCGTCGGCAACGTCGGCGGCCTTGATCCGCAGCCCATTGCCGTAGGACTCGGACTCCAGCGTATATACCTTGCTCGAAAGCTCCGCGAAGGTGTACCCGCGCGCGCCGCGCTTGCCGATCTCGGGTACGTCATCCATGCCGACATACGATGCCGAACCCACCCCCGGGGAGGCTTTGCGGGCGATGGTGTTCCACCGAGGCGGCGACGCGAGAGCCGAGGCCGCCCGCGCCGCGTCGAGCTTGGTGTCCACGTAGTTGTTGAGATCGCGAATTTTTGCCGGTGTCAGGCTCATCTCTGGCTCCTATTAGGCGGCGAGGATCCCGGTTTGGATCAGAACCATCTTGACCTGGGTGTCGGTCGCGGTCTCCAAGCCGATCGCGCCAAAGAAATCGGTCGTGCTGGCGGTGACGCCCGCGCCCGAGGTCGTCGCCTCGATCGCCTGTCCTGCCGTCCACCCTGCCGATCCCGCCACCAGGGGCGCAAATCCAGAAACGGCGATGAATGCTGGCGCCCCGATTGCTGGCTTGTTGAGCAGGACACCGCTCACGATGTCGGTGTCAGCCGCCGCGAGCGCAGCTTTTGCAGCGCCAGAACTGTTGACGATCTCCACAAAGCGGAACTGTCCGGTGCTGGAGAGATCGGCATTTGCGAGGACTTCGACCACCTCACCCGAGTACACGCGCCCATCGCTGCCCACGTCCACCAGTGCGCGCCCGTCGTCCTCTAGGCCGAGGAAGATCCCGAGCAGGGGCCGGTTTCCCTTGTCGCTGTCGGCACTCGCGATCTCGTTGTCCTTGGCGTAACAAGGAGATCCGACGTGCGCGGCGGTGAGCGGAGAGGTGGAGTCGTTCTTCAGGGTCAGGAGCCCAAACTCCACCGCGACATTCAGATCCCCCGCCGATCCCGCACTGTTATCCACGTCATTCAGTGTGACCTTGCGGAGCCCCTTGGGTGCAGATCCCCGCGCGACACCGATCACCTTGAGGTGTCCCTGTGCCGTGCCGGTCACTTCTTTGACAAAGCCGAGATCTTGCACCACGAGAGCGCCATAGAGAATATCGACCGCATCAGCCGGTAGGTATTTGGTGTTGTCTGGCTCTACGCGCTTGACGGCGCTGGAACTTGCTGTGATCGCCATATGCAGATCTCCTTAGGTTAGGCCGCTTCCCACTTCACGCCGGGGTTAGTGTTCGCCCACTTCTGGGCCGCCGCTTTGGGGTCCAGTCCGAGACGCGCGCACCGTGTCTGCCACTCGGGGCGCTTGGCGAGCGCGTCCGCCTCTGCGCTGGCATCGACCTTGCCCGGCGCGCTCGTGGTGGCCGCTGGCACGCTACGTGCCGAGAGTCCCGGTCCGGCCTTGGGTTGGGACTTGACGAGCACCGCGAGTTGCTCTGCCGACAGTCCGAGCGCGAGTTCGCGCTGCGAGGGAAGGAGAGATCCCCGGGCGATAAGCCCTTCGACCTCGGCGGCGCGGGCGGCGCGCTCCATCGCGGCGACACGCTCCATGAGCGCGGCGATCTCGGGGTGCGCGGCGCTGCTCGCGACCGGCGGGGCAGACTTGGACGCATCCACGGAGGGAGCAGACGCGACCATCTCCACGGGCGCCGCGTCTCCTTCCGCCTCGGGCTGGGCGTCCAAGCTCATCAACAGCAGCGCCACCGCGTCAGTCTTCTCAGTATCACCATCACACGCGGCGATGATCTCCTCAGCCTTGGCCTTGGCTTTCTCAGGGGTCAGCATGCTCCTCTTTCCTTCCTTGGTTCGGGGGGTGGGGCGCTTAGTGCCTGGCGCTTGGCGCGTCGTAGCACGGGGATCGGCAGGCACAGAGACAAAAGAGATCTCGTAGGGCAGGGCGCCCTTGGCCACATAGAGGCGCCCGCCGCCCTCTTCGTCGATCACGTCGTGGCGCGGAACCTTGTACCCAACGGACACACCACGACGGATCCCGGTGCGAACATCGTGCCAGATCTCATCCACGGAGGGGCGCGAGGAGAAGCGAACAAGCGCCCGCCCCTCGTCCCCTGCTATCCACGCGCGCTCCACCACGCCGACCTGCGCCATGTCGTCGTAGGTGTTGTGCTGCATCAGTAGCGGAGCGCCCGCGTTGAGACGCGAGAGATCTGCGCTCTTGAGGTCGATCTTCTCTCGGATCTCGCCGTACTCCCAGCAAAACACCGTCGCAGGGTCCTCGGTGGTCCACACGAGCTCGATTGTGCGATCGTCCTTGGCCGTGCCGGGTGCAAAAGATGCGCTGCGAGACTGGAGCGCCGGAGCACCGCGCGACGATGCCGGGGTGATGTTCGCGCGCGGGCTCGGCTTCGGGGTGGGCCTGGGCTTGGGGGTCTGCTGCGGGTTTGGCATGGTTCTATCCTGTGCCGATCCCGGGGGATCGTCAAGCGGGGATCTGCGCGGGCGGCGCGGGAACATCGTTCGGGGGTGTCGCGGGGAGATCAGCGCCCTTGGCCGCGAGGTCGGCGGCGAGCGCAGGCGGAACATCATCGCCCGGTACGTAGGGGATCCCGGTGCGCTCCAAGAGCGCGGCCACGTCGAGCTTGATCCCGGTGCCGGCGAGAGAGGCGCGCGCGGCGCCGATCGAGTACCCGACCCGCCCCACCTGCTGCGCAAGCTCGGACTGGTCAGCGGGCGGCGCGGTCTGCCACCGGGGCCAAGGGGCGAGATCTGCATCACCAAAATTCCAGGCCGCCCACGCGCGCAGCACCTGATCTCGTAGCGCAGTGGAGAGACTCTCTGCGTCCGAGCGGGTGAGCGCGGCCTGCGTCCCTGCGTGTACTTCGCCGAGCGCCCGGTTGCCGTTGCTCGCGGTGCCGGTCGTGAGGGTGTTCCCCAGCAGCACCCGGGAGATCTTCAAGGCGGCGATCTCCCCCGCCACCTTGAAGGTGTCAAGCGCCTTGGTGTCGGGCGCCAAAAGCTCAAAGCCAAACTGAGAGCCATCGAGGGCTTGGTCACAAACAAGGGTCGTGCTCGTACGTCCGAGCTGTCGCAATTGGCTTGAAAAACTGTCCTTTTCGGCTTGCGTTACGTTGCGGGGGACATTGGCGCGGCGCAGGATCGTCGATGCGGCCTCGTTGAAATTGACGTGATCCCGCTCGGCGAAGATCTCCAAGAGCGCTTGCACGCCCACGGCAAGGATCGCGCCACCCTGAAAAGACCGAGGGCCGGCGGGAAGGTACAGAAACCACGCGCCGCTGTCGTCGATTGGCGTCTCCTCGCCCTCGCGATCGAGCGCCACCCACTGTCCGCGCTCGTCGTAGTATCGGATCGCGTCACTGGGCCAAACGTCAAGCCGCGGCCACCAAAGCCCGCCGTCAGAAATCCACCGCACCTGCGCGACCGCGAAGCCGAGCAGCACGCCCGACTCCAAGATCCCCGAGATCGCCCACTCCGGGAAGCACTCGGGCCACCGGGCCGCAAAGAGATCGGCGGCGCGCTTGCCCTCGGGCGTCGTGTCGGCGGGCTCCATCGTGAAGGGCAGCGCCGCGAGGGCGTCTCGCCGCACACGCAGGGGAGCTAGCACGCTGGCTTGTCGCTTACAGTACTGCGCGAGTTTGGCGCTCTGCTCGAATTCTCCCCGCTCGTGCGCGTCGATGGCGGTGGTCACCGCGTCAAGATCCCACTCGGAGAGGGTGGAGATCAGCGGCGCCGTCTTAACCGCCGAGGCCGGGATCGGCGCGGGTGCGAGGGCGCGGGCGACTGGGGCGGCGCGCCCGGTGGCAGGGAAGATAGCGCGGGCGATACGTTCAAGGAGGGGCATCGTGGGGATCTCCACTGGTGAGACTACGCCGGGCGAGGGGGATCGGCAAGCGCGCTAGCGCCGGTAGCGCAGCGGCGGTCCGTAGGTGGGGCGCTCCCGCTGTTCGTCGTCCTCTTCGTCGCGGTAGAGCACCCGCGAGGGGGACGCGGGACTCTTGCCGATCCCGCCCGGGACTCCGCCGCCCGCAGCGAGCACCCGAAAAGCACCGCCCAGCGCGTCCCATTGGTCATCGTGGCGCACATCGGGATAGCCCTCCAGTTCAGCGACGAGATCGGAGCGCCATACACCGGGGGCCATGAACCAAGAGATCCCGCCTAGGGGCTGCATCTGCGCGGAGACGGCTTTGATCCGCGTCTCCTTGTCCCCACTCTCGCGGTGGGTAGTGACTGCAACGCCGAGCGGGGCGAGAGATTGAAGGTAGTGGTGCGCCTCAAACACCCCCGCCGATCCCGGGTCGAGATTCAGTGCCACCTGTACGCCGATCCCGTCGCGCTCCGCTGTGCGCCGTATCGTGTCCGCCACCGTCCCCGGCGCCCACTGCCCGCGCACGACGTCCTCAATGCACCACCGGCGCCCGGTACCGTGGGGCTCCATTGCGAGAAGAAGCCCCACCGTCCAATCGGGATCGGCACCCGGGCGCGGCTCGGTCGCGGCGCGGTCCCAGTAGCGCACCCGGCGCGCGTCACGACTCAGCCCGCCCGCAAGCTCCCCGCACCACTCGCGGCGAAAAAAGAGGCGCGGGGCGGGAACGGCGTCCCAGTCGCCATCAGCGAGCTGCGCGCGGGTGAGGGGGTCCAGGTCGCGGATCGCGGTCGCGTAGAGGGGATCTGCCTCGGTCAAGGACGGGTTGTCCGCCAAGAGCGACGGAATAAAACACCGGGACAGGGCGCCCGGTGTGCCCTCCTTGACCCACTGCGGGGCGCCCTGTCCGTCGGGGAGATACCACAGCACCTCGCCCGGCTCGGCCCGCTTGGCGCATGTTCTGTCGAGCCAGGGCGCCCACCGCGCTTTGACCCAGGCCGCGCCCGGGCCGCCCGGGTTGGTCGCGGCACGGATTTTGACGGGGAGCCCAGCGGGGGAACGGGCGCGGCTCAGTAGCGCGAAGTACTGGGCCTCGTCGAACAGGGTTAGCTCGTCGAAGCCTAAAAAATTGAACTGGAACGACTTCTTGGCGAGTGCTGCCTTGAGGTCGTCGAGGTGCCAGAAGTGCAGAACCCCCCCGGCGGGGAAGGACCACGTGCGCTTTTGTTCGTGCCACTCAGCACCGGGATACGCCACTGGGACGATCTCCCGGGAGCGCGTGAGGATCTCTTCTAGATCCAACGTGTTGCGCCGAAAAATCGCACCCCGGTATCCCTTGTGGCCTGCATCCAGGAGCGCGCAAACAAGAAGAAAATCGCTCTTGCCGCCACCTGCGGCGCCTCCGTAGAGCAGTTCGCGGGCGGGGCACATCAGCGCGAGCGCTTGCTTGGGGTGCGGGAGCCACGCGATCGGGGGCGAGCCCAGAGGGATCTTCACTTGACACCCCCCGGGAACATCTTTTTGCGCTCCCGCTCGTACACGGCGAGGTCAGCCGTGCCGGTGGTGACGATGATCCCGCCCGTGTGCGTATTTTCGACCTTCCGCGCCGCTTCTAGGCCGAGGCACTTGGTGAGCACTTTGAGGGCGGCAACCGCGCTAGAACGATCCTCGTCCTGTCGAGACAGTTCGGACAGCCGGGCGAGCACCTCCTGCGCCCCCATGTGGCGCGCGTCCTCGGTGGGTTTGGCACGCTCTTTGATCGCGCGGGCTATCTGTGGTTTCCTGATGTTCTCCTTGGCGACCGTGGCGAGGACGTTCTCCCCGCCCTTGTACCCCGCCGCCCTCGCGGCCTGGGTTCCGTTCCCACCATTTGAGATGTATTCGTCTACAAAGCGCCTTTGACGTGCATTTAGCGCCTCGTAGGCGTCAGTGGGCGAGGGCGGGACAGGGTGCCGGGGCATGGAGGGTGCTCCTGGCTAGTCGCGGGGCGGCCAGTGCCACGTCCCGACGCTCTCCCCCTCGGGGTCGTAGGGGACAGACCGGGCGAGGAAGAGTCCGTTGATGGAGAAGACGTGCAGCGAGACGCATGTCTCGCTGTACACCTCGTTGATGATCGCGGCGTAGCACTCGCACGACCCCGTGACGTAGCGCACGATCCGTCCGACACTTGGCTTCAAGATACCCTCCCTATCCGGAGCGCCCTTCGCGCTCCTGGGTGGAGCATACCAGATCTGCGCGGAGAGGGTAGGGATCTGCGCTCCGAGGGTGGTCCGACGCGCTGCGGGCACACATCCCAGGGTGAGGCCCTGATCCGGATCCGGTCTTCGTCGGCGTGAGCCGTCGCGGATCTCCTCTGTGCTCGGCGCGAGGTGTGCATCGGCGCGGGAGGGGGAGCGGCCCATCTAGGGGCCGGTAAGATCTTGGAGGGGAAGAGGGAGACCCTGAGGAGATCGCCGGGCGGGCGCGCGAGACTCAGATCCCATGCCGATCCCCCCTGTGTCAATCCCCTTTTTCTTGCGCACCGGTCAGGGGCTTTCCCCGTGCGGGCTCCCCGTGTTGGCATGGATTTTTCGTGGTGTGAGTTTTGGGGGTTAGGAGAAGGCAGGGGCGAGATCGGCGAGGTAGACCACTTCCCCGATCGCGGTGGTGTCGTGGTGCGTGAGGCGGAGCGAAACCCCCTCTCGGGCGAGTAGGCAGACCACGGAGAGCCCGAGCCCCAGCTCGATCGGCTCTTTGGTGACGTACTGCACCACGACGGGGGCGCCCTGGTAGGCGCGGCGCAGGTCGGCGGCGATCCGCTCGTAGATCTCGCGCGGCGCGGGCGGGGTCGTGAGCCCGAGCGCCCGGCGCACCTTATTCCGGGCCGTGGTGTCCCGCGCCAAGAGCGCACGGATCGCGCTCTCGATCGCCTCTTGCTCGGCCTCGTAGTAGTCGGAGGCGCAGGCCAGCGAGAGGCAGATCTCCCCGTCGGGAGCTGCTACCAGCCACGGGGCGGATACGGGATCGTCGATAAATTCGCCCAGGATCACCTGGGCCTCGCGGATCGCGTTCGCTGGGGTCATCGGTCCTCCTCCTGTTGTTGTCGGTGCCACTCGTCAGCGGCCTCTGCGCCGCGCGAGAGCACGTGTATCTCATCTTCGCTGTATCGCGAGGCCCACGCCCCGCACAGCTCGTATCCACCCGGGACGGGCGATAGGTAGCGCCTTGGGAGCCACACCTCACGCCACCCGGCGAGTGTCTTGCGCCCTACTAGGAGCGCGCGCTCGGTTTCCGCCACGACGCGGAGCATCGTCTCCGGGGTGCCTATGACGCGGATCGTCTTGGACACGGTGCCTCCTAGGCCGCCTCGGGGAGCGGCTTGCATGTCGCGCGGCGGACGCGGCTACGGACGGTCGAAGCGGCGCACTCGCCCGAGATCTCCACCGCCCACGCGCGCCTCCTCTCTCAACCACTAAGGACACTATGCACCCATTCCGGACATGGTGCAAGTGGTTTGTGTTGCTTGACGACAAAAACACGGGGCGCTAGGATCCTTGTAGATAGGAGGTGACCATGCGGCGAGTGGTGAGCACCAAGAGCGGCGCAGCGAGCGCCAGGGTCAAGGCCGTGCAGATCATGGCGCGCTATCCGCGCGCCTGGCGGGTGCGAGTAGATCCCTTTATTTATGCGCCGCGCGCGACACGAGATCTCTTCCGGTGGGGCGGCCCGCGCTTGCGGCGCCTGTTAGCTCTCGCGACGCTGCGCATTGCCCGCGGTGACTGGCCGGGCATGCAGGGGCTCAGGTGGCGGACCAAGGGCGGGACTCCCTGGACATCTTTCGTGTCTCGCGTGTGGGCGCTGCGCTGGTGGATGCGCCGAGAGGAGGATCAGGAATGGTGGTGGGTGACTACCTCCCGCGACTGGGACGAGAGGCAATGGTCCGCGCTGCGGATCCCTCTCTTTGCGATCGCCTGTCCGCGCTCGTTCGACGAAATCAAGCGCAGGATCCTGAGAGACGCTGAGTCGGCGATGCGGTACTCGGCAAGCAAGCGGGGGGTCACGCTCTGGCTCGAATATGGATACCCGCTGACAGGCAAGCGGGGCCTGCTCTCGTCGGACTGGGAGCGGGTCGCAGAGCGCTACGGGTGGTCAGAGACGGTTGCAGCGCTCTACGCCTCGACCTGGGAGATTGTGCCGTGGGTCAGGCCAGAGCCCGTATCGACGCCCATCTCGCGGCAGATGCAACTACCCATCTAGAGCAAGGGAGGTGTCCAGTGAGAGAGAGACTGCGAGACGCACTACAAGGGCGCGAGCGGGTGACGCTCTACGAGGCGCTCGCGCTGTTAGACCTCGCCGACGGGCGGGAGACCGAGAGGGAGATCGTCGGCGCACTGCGCGCCCTCGGGTGGCGCCGGGTGCAGGTGCGCGAAGATGGCGCCCGCGTGTGGGCATATGTGCGCGGGACTAGTGGTGACACATCGTATCCCGTGTCACCACCTGGGGCAAATCTAGTGGTGACACGGGATACGATGCAACCGGACCCAAAAGATAACCACACGGAATCACACAACAAAGAAGTGGTGACACCAGGTGGTGACACGGGATACGATGTGTCACCACCTGAAGTAGTGACACCCCCGGCGCCGCCCCGGGCCCTCCCTCCCACGGGGGAGATCGTCTCCTACGCGCGCCCCGCTCCGGTGGTCGCTCCGGCTCGCCCGCCGTGTCGCCTCTGCGGAAGTCGCCGCGCACGCCTCACCGTGGGAGAGGGCGTTCTCTCCGCCGTGCCGTGCCCCTGCGTGCTCGGACCCTGCGCCGTCCCCGGGTGCGCATCGGGGTGGGTGGTATCCTCGTACGGGGTCCAGCGCTGCCCCGGGTGCGCTCCCTCTTCCGTCGCTGCGGCGATCTCCTCGGCGCAGATCCCCTTGCGCTACCTCCCTTACCTCAGCGGGACGGCGCGCGACGCGGGCTACACCCAGACCACGAGCCAGGAGACGGCGGCGCGTGAGGTGGAGCGGTGGTGCCGATCCCTGCCTGCGCCGGGCGTGGCCTCACTCGGGGAGGTGCGCGGACTCCTGCTCTGGGGCGGGTACGGTAGCGGCAAGACCGCTCTCGCCGCCCGCGCGCTCCTGTTCTCCCTCACGCGGGGCCACCGGGGGATCTTTTGGGAGTGGGGGTCTTTCCTGACCACGCTCCGCGAGAGCTACGACGGAGACGCGGCCCCGCCCGAGTACGCGGCATCACGCACGGGGATCCTCGTGCTCGACGAGCTGGCGGCCCCGCGTACCGACTGGCAGGGGGAGCGCCTCTCCGAGCTGCTCCGCGAGCGCTACCGGCGCCGCCTCCCTACGATCTTGACGTCCAACCTGACGCCCAGGCAGATCCCCTCTGTGATCGGTGGCGCGCTCTGGTCTCGATTGACCGAGACCGTCTCTCTCATTGAGTGTGCCGGCCCCGACCGCCGGGCCGCTCTTGGAGGTGTAAGATGATCCCGCACCGCCGAGGTCGCCCCGCCGCTGACCGCTCGGGGCTGGTCCGTCTCTGCGCCCTCTGGCGCCGCGCCGTCTCCGCGCGGCGCCGTCTCGTCCCTGTCTCTGCCCCCTGGCTCGCGGCCCCCGGAGAGGCCGAGGACGCCGCGTGTCGGCGCTGGGTCGAGTCGGTCGGTAGGGCCGTGTTGCTGGGCGTCGCGCTCGAACAAGAGCGGCAAGCCGGGGGTGCGCAATGAGCCGCCTGACGTACAGACTGATCGCGCATCGCCTCGCTGCGAATCTCCCCGGGGCGATACTTGGTCACGCCAAGAGAATAAGGAGCGGGAGCCAGATTCAGGGCGTTATCTGGCTGCCGCAGCCTATGACGCGCGGGCTCCGTGTCGCGGCTGAGTGGGTGGTCAGCCGCGACGGAGAGTTCATCTGGCTGTTTTTGGCTGGCCCCGGACTCTCCCTGGCTTTTGAGCAGTCAGAGGAGCACCTCGTCTGGTGGTGGATCGGGGGTGAGCAATGAGCCGCCGCTACGTCCTCCCTTTGCGCCCGACCCTCTGCGACCGCGCTCGCTGGTACGCGGGCGGCCTCGTGCTCTGCGCCGATTGCTTTGCCGACCATCGCGCCGCTCTTGGAGGTGCTAGATGACCCGCCCCTCTGGCCGTCCCTCCCTCCCCGGACCGATCCGCGCGTGGCTCGCGGCACACCCCACGGTCGCACCCTCCGATCTCGCCCTCGCGTGCGGGTGTTCTCTCGCGCGCCTGCTACAGCTCGACCTCCCCGCGCGTCGCAGGGGGAGCGCGGGTGCGCGAGCGATCTTCCTGCTGATCGAGAGCTACGGTGTGCAAGGCCCTGAAATCATGTGGCAAATGATTTTTGCGCGCGCCCTTGTCGAAAGTTCTTGCACCCAGTCCGGACATGGCGCATAGTGTTTCTTGTCAGCGAGAGACAACAACCACCAAGGAGAGACGCCATGCAAACCATCGAGATTTTCACCGCCGAGTCCCGCGCCCGCATCGCCGCCGCCCATATTATCGCCGCCGCCGACAGCGAGGGCGCGTCCTTGGCCGACCTGACGCACTACACGCTCACCGAGTCCGACTGTCAGTGGATCGCCAACCTCCCCGCCGGGCTCGCGGTCGATCCTCGCCTCGTGCAGGAGGTACTTGCCAGCGGCATCTACGCCCCGGCGCCGCGTTGGTTCGATCTCGGAGAGGGATCGTCTCTCCGCTTTTCGGGGTCCGAGTTGGCGAAGGCCGACTTCGACGACGAGGGCAAGCGCGCCGTCGCTAAGGCCGAGCTCCTGGCCGAGATCTCGGGGTCCGTGGTCGTGCACTGGGAGCCCAGCGAGACCACTGCCCGCGTGGTCGCCTTCTTCGCCTGGCGCTAGGGCGTCCGAGGTCGAAACCGCCTCCGGGCGGTCGCGCCGTAGTGCGGCGCCTGACGAGACCGTCAGCCTCAAAACAAGAGAGCCCCCGGCGGGGGTCATTCGCCGGGGGCTCAGGGGAGAAACCATGCACCGTAAGATCTCTCACGAAAGACCACCGCGCGTCAAGACCCCGAAGGCGATCCCTGTCTCGGCACACGTCCGCGTCGCGCAGCAACACGCGCTCAACGCGGCGCTGCGGTCCGCCCTGCTCGCCGGGGTGCTCGGCAAAGGAGGTGCCGCGTGAGCGGGCCGACATCCCAGATCATCGCCCTGCTAAAGCTCGTGCGCGCACTCGTGGTGCAGTGCGGGCGGGTCGAGGTCGAACTGCCGAGCGAGGGGAGCGACCGCGAGGCGCTCTACTCGATGATCCCGTCTCTCTGCGTACTGGGGCTCGTGGCCTCGGTGCGCGGTAACGTCATGATCCTGGAGGCAAAATGAGTGATTTAGCACTGCATCGCGATCCTATCCTTGACCTTGCCGAGCGCGCCAAGAGCGCGCAGACGGTCGCCGCCCTGGCTGTCAAGAGCGGCCTCTACAAGGGCTCGCCCGAGAGCCTCGCGATCCTGATCTTGCTCGGGGTCGAACTGGGGCTCACGCCCTTGCAGGCGCTCCGCATGATCTACGTGGTGGAGGGGCGCCCCACGATGAGCGCTGATGGACTGGTGGCGCTCTGCAAGAGCCGCCCCGCCGTGTGCGCCTATTTCCGCCTCGTCGAGACGAGCGCCGAGCGCGCCACCTACGAGACGCTGCGGCACGGGGAGCCGTCTCCATCCTCGCTCACCTACACGATCGAGGACGCGCAGCGCGCGGGCCTGGCCGGTAAAGGCCCCTGGCGGGCGCATCCTGCGGCGATGCTGCGTGCCCGATGTGCTGCGGCCTTGGCGCGCGCCGTATACCCCGATCTCGTAGCCGGGATCTACGAGCCCGGCGAAGTGCAAGAGATCGCCGCCCGCGAAGCGTCGGAGAAGCGCGAGCGGCGAGAGCCGACACCCGCGCCCGTGAGCCCGGGCCGCGAGGTGGAACCCCCCGCCGAGGCCGAGTACGAGGAGAACCCTCCCGTGGTGGAGATCTCCCCCGAGGAGTTCGGGAAGATGCGCGGCGCGATCGCCCTCGCTCGGGACATGGACGAGTGGCAGGAGATCGCGGAGGTGATCGCCTCACGCAAAGAGCGGATCTCGCCCCGGGATCTCTCCACGCTGAGGGCAGACCTCAAAGCCCGCCGCGAGGAACTCAAGGCCGCAGCGGCGGGAATCACTGCCGGGGTGGCGCTCTCGGAGCCCGCGCCCGCCCCGGCGGTCGTCCGGGCGGAAGCTGCGCCCGCCTCGCGCAAGGATTGGCCCCGGTGGGCTGAGACGGTGGCGCCCTTCGCCGTCCGGTCGTGCCCGGGTGATCCCGCCGCTGCGGAGATCGTCGCCGGGATCGTCGAGGGGATGGACCGCGCCGGGACTGCGGATGCGCTCGCGAAAGAGCTTGCCGATCTCCGGGCGTCGCTCCCCGAGGGGTACGCCAAGGCGATCGACGCGCTCGGCAAAGCCCGGGCCGACTGGCTCAACGAGCCCGCATTTTAGGAGGCGAGATGAAGAACCGAACAGTCACGATCTCAGCGGTGGGACTTGTGCCGGGTGTGCGCTATCGGCGCGGCCCGGTGGCCTACGACGTGACGATCGCAGAGTGGACGGAAGGGCGTCCCGATCTGTGGGTCCAGATCGAGTGTGACGGGTGCCACCGCGTAGAGGGGAACTACGGCGCGGCGACCCTCACGCACCACGCCACCTGTCGGGCGGTGGTGTCGCGCCGCGCCCACAGACAGCGCCGAGCCCGGCTCACGCTAGTGCTGCGGCGTCTGCGCGCGGTGTTGGCGAAGATGCGCCAAGAGCGACCAGGGTTCTCCTCGGAGTGGAGGTGGCGCCATGACCCGCCCCTCTGGCCGTCCCTCCCTCCCTGGCCCGATCCGCGCGTGGCTCGCCCTTTTGTGTTCATGGGGGGAGGGAGTCTCGGTCCGTGGCCGGGGAGCAAGGAGGTGCCAGGTGCCGATCTCTAAGTGGCCCGGGGGGAAGCGCCGTCAGGCGGGCGAGATCTCCGCGCTCCTGCTTCCGCGTCTCATGGCGGGCGCGGTGTACTGCGAGCCGTTTTTCGGGGCAGGTGCGGTCTTTTTCGCGCTGCGCGCCTCGGGGTGGGAGGGGCCGGCGGTGATCGCAGAGGCGGTCCCAGCACAGCGCGAACTCCTCGCACTGCTGGCCTCGCCGTTCACCACGGCGCCGCGCGAGATCTACGAGCGGATCTCCGCGCTCGACGCGGCGTACTGGGCCGGTGGAGCGGGTGACGCAGAGCGGTCTGCGCACGAGCGCAAGGGCATCTACCTCGCGGAGCGGCGTAGCCACAACGCGCGCGAGGGATGCACGGCGGAACGGGCCGCGCGCTGGCTCTGGCTCTTGGCGCGGAGCTTCTCGGGGCTCGTGCGCCACTCGCGCGCGGGCGAGTACAACGCGGCGCACGGTGACGGGACAGGCCGTCTCCCGCGCTTGGAAGAGCTACAGCGCGCCGCGCTGGCACTACGGGGCGTGATCGTGTGCGCCGACTGGATCCAGGCGCTAGAGGCCACGGCGGGGCGAGGCCGTGTCATATACGCCGATCCCCCCTACATGGGGACGTTCGCCGGCTATGCGCGCGAGGGGTGGTCCGCGTGCGACCGGGACAACCTCTCGCGCTGGCTCCGCGACGCGGCGGGCGCCGGGGCGCGGGTCGTCGTATCCGAGGGTGAGGGAGCGCACGGGGCCTACCCGTGGGCCGCGCACTATCGCGAGGTGACGGTGACCTACGTCGGCGGGGGCGGCCACCGGGGCCGCGAAACTAAGGAGGTGCTGCTATGGAGCGAGTAGAGACGCCGATCCCGGTGTGTGCGGTCTGTCGCGGGCCGCTCCCCGACCCAACGCGACGCGACGAGCGCCAGCGCAGGAGGGGCAAACGGTGGCGCGTGACGTGCTCGGAGCCGTGCCGCGTCGAGCATCTACGGCGCCACATGGCCGCGCTCTACAGCAAGGGAGGTGCGAAGTGATCTTGTTCGCAGTTGGAGTGGCCCTCGGGGCGCTTGGCCTCGCGTGTGTGCAGTGGGTCTATGACGCGCTCAGCCGTGCGCGGAGTCGGCGCCGACAGACGCCAGAGGCGCAAGCTCTCACCCTGATCTCGCGGATACTGGAGGGAAAAAATACCGCGCAGCGCGGAGACGGAGAGGGGATCGCCTACGCCGTACACGCAGGGTGGGCGCGCGTGGAGCACGGCGACCGCACGACACGGATCGTGGTGACGGAGGACGGGATCGCAGCGCTCGCCACCAAGGGCGAGAGAGGAGAGAGCAAGTGAACAAAGTCAAGCAACGCAAGCAAAGCACGAGGGGCGGATGGACTCATCCTGTCGGGACTCCGGTGCGGTACTGGTCAGTGCTGCCCCCCTCGGAGTCTTTCCCGCCCTTTGACACGGTGACGCGCTCTGAGGCCTGGGCGCTGGGCGACGGGTCAGTGGTCGTCCTGATCAAGGGGCGCACGGGCGGTGTCTGGGTCGATCATCTGGAGGTGATCAAGTGACCCAACGCAAGCAATCCGAGGCCGAGCGCGAGCAAGAAGCCGCGCTGCGACTCACTGAGCCGACCACCGAGGCGGACGAGTACGCGGCGTGGTGCGAACAGGTGCTCGATGCTGCACTCGTGCATCGCTACGCGCCACAAATCTTGCCCGGCACGGAGGATCCCTCGCGGACACTCTCTCGCGCGCACGCCGAGCACGGGCTCAGCGGCGGCCACGTCGCGGGGGTGCTCCTCGCGATAGCGCTAGAGGACGGCTGCGACGTGTTGTCCACGGTGCAAGTGCCGGGACGGGAACTGCTCGCCCGCGTCCCCGCCGAGATCGCTGCAAGGCACATCGAGCCAGGGCAAGAGGGATACGCGCTCGCGCGTGCCCACGAGGCTGCACTCGCAGGGTCCGACGATCTGCTCGTGCTCGCCCTCGCGGCGCTCTATCTGGCCCGCACGTGATCACCGTCGCCGCCCTCTACGTCGCAGCGCGCGGGATCTACTCGCGACTACCCGGGATCGACCTCTGGCCCGAGTTGAGAGACGCGCGCCTCTACGCGGGACCGTGGCCTGTCGTGGCGCACCCGCCGTGCTCGCGGTGGTGTCGCCTCGCAGGACTCGTCGAGTCGCGCTACGGCCACAAGCGAGGCGACGATGGCGGGACCTTCGCAGCGGCGCTCGCCTCGGTGCGCCAATGGGGCGGGGTGCTAGAGCACCCCGCGCACTCTGCCGCGTGGGCTGCCTACGACCTTCCGCGCCCGCCTCGGCGCGGGTGGGCGCGCGGGCTCTGTGGCGGATGGGCCTGCGAGGTCGAGCAGGCGCAGTACGGGCACAAAGCTCGCAAGACCACCTGGCTCTACGCCTACGGGACAGCGCTCCCGGCGCTACGGTGGGGCGAGGCGCCGCTCGCAGAGGCGCTTGTGTCGTGGTGCCGCAACACCACCGACGACGGGCGCCCCAGAATCGGCAAGAGCGAGGCGAGCGCGACGCCGCCCGATTTTGCTGAGGTGTTGCTCTCAATGGCCCGCTCTTCCCGCCAAGCCCTTCCATCGTTTGACTACAAACAACAAGATTGACCTTTGGTGCCGCGTGTGAAGAGGCGCTGCGCGAGGTGGAGCGGATCAAGATCGCCGCGAAGGTGTACCCGCCCCGGCCCTGCGTCGTTTGCGGCAAGGAATATCGCAATCAGGCCACCACGCGGACGTGCTCCAAGAGGTGCGGGGTCGAACTAAGCAAGTGGCGCCCGTGCCGGGTCTGCGAGAGGGTCACGGTGCGGCGCGGGTGGATGGTGTGCGCAGCGTGCGAGAGTCGTCTACGGCGCTACCACAAGATCGAGAGCGACCGGCCCAGTCTCGCGCGCAGTGACGGTCCCCGCCAGGGTCCCCGCCCCGGCGTGAAGCTCCGCGCACCACCCCACCCCTGAGAGTTCCTCTGCCCCTCCCAGTGACAGCGCCACCACGCGAGCCCCACAGTCGAGATCGGCGCCACCCGCGAGCGGCACGGCGCGGAGCATCACTGCGCCCGCGTCCACCCGGGCGGGCGCGACGGTGAAGGGGAGCGGCTCGCCCGCCGCGAGCACCACGACCACGCGCCCGCTCTCGGAGAGTACGAGCCCGGGATCGTCGCACTCCTCGGGCGAGGGGAGCGGCGACGGAAGAGGAGCACACCCGCCCGAGGCGGAGACGACGAGCACCACCGCGAGCACGAACAGGCCCGCGAGCAAGAGCGAGAGCCATCTGTCGGACTGGGTTACGTAGTGACGGCGAGGGAGACGGATACGGCGCATGGTGTCCTCCTGGATGCTCGGAGGGTCGCGCCGATCCCGGGTGGCGTCAATAGGGGGTGTTGCTGTTGTCGTCCCACTCGCGCGGGATCGGCTTGCCGTCCCCGTAGGTAAGGGCAAGGGGCGTGCCGAGCCCGAGCCCGTCCCGGCACCACGGGGCGAGAGCCCGCCAGATCTCCGATCCCGGGTCGCTCACCCGGTCGATACTGGACTGCCGGTGCGCGACTAGCTCCGTGATCCGCCCCCCGCGCCGCGCCACCTCGGCCAGCAAGAACAGGATCGCCTTTTTGGCGCCGTCCACCTGGGGCGCGGAGAGCGTGAGGGGCTTGCGGTCGGGCTCGGAGCGCGGGCGCCAGTACGTGCGCAGATCCCCCGCGATACCGGCGAAATGCCCGTCAATCTCAAGGCTTACGCTCGATCGGTTGAAGCCATTGGCCGCATAGAGGTAGTGCTCGGGCGGGTGGAGGTAGAGCACCCGGCCCGCGCGCGTCACCCCTGCGTGAACGGCAACGCCGAGCCATCGGGCGGGGGACTCACCGAGGACGCAGGCGGTCTGGTGAAGTACAAGCCGCGTCACTTGTGCGATCGGGCGCAGCCGCACCACGTCCCCGGGGTCTGTCTGTCGCGTGAGGTCGAGATCGGGCGTGAGTGCGGGCGATGGCGCCGCTTCACGCGCTGCCGCAAGCCGTTCGATCACGGCCACTTCCTCGGGGGTCACTACACCGTCAGGCGCGATCCCCCGGCCCGAGTAGCCCGCTAGGAGTCGATTTACTGCCGCCAAAGTCTCCGCGCCCAGTTCGCCATCAGCCCCCCAGCGCGGGAGCGTGGCACCCGCGCGCAGCAAGAGGCGCTGGAGCGCGAGCACGTGTTCCCCGCGCGAGCCCCGCGCCAGGGTCACGAGACGCCTCCGGCGCGCTGGGAGACGGCGCGCAGCGTGTCGCGCAGATCCCCGATCGCCTTGGCGATGGTCGCGAGTTCCTCGGCGTCGATTTTGCCATCTTCGAGCGCCGAGCGGAGCGCGTCTCCGGCGTCCCGCATCGCGTCGCGCACCTCGGGATCGAGCGCCACCCGTGCAGCGCGGCGCCCGGCGCGGCTTTCGCGCAGCGCCTTGAGTCGTTCGCGGAGCGTCATTGTTCCTCCTTGTTGGTGCCGAGCTTGGTTTCGATCCGGGTGAGGCTCTGCTCCATTGCGGCCACCCGCTCGGGGAGCCCCCAGATCGCGCGTAGCTGCGCCCCGTAGACGGTCGCGAGCGCAAAAAGTGCCACCACGAGCCAGGAGACGGCGCGGGGCGGGAGCGCACCCAGGGCCGCCGTCAAGAGTCGCGCGCCCTCGGGCGTCTGCGACTGCCCCGCCGAGCGGGAGATCTCAGCGGCGAGCGCCGCGTAGTCGATCTCGGGGTGTACCGGCACGACCGGGTGCGCGCCGGTCTTCACGCGCCGCGGCGGGGCAGTCTCTTGGGCGTTGGTCACTGGGCGCTCACGATCTCAGCGCGGATCCGCGCGGCGACAGAGAGCGAGTCCACCCACTGCGCGGCGCGGGTGCCGTCCGGGGACAGGGGGCGACAGGTGAGCGAGAGCGCTTGCAAGAGCGCGTCACCCAGCGTGACCGCGCCATCAGACTCCACCCGGGCGAGCGCCTCGCGCGAATAGGAAGCGAGATGCTCGACGATCCGATCGGGATCGTCCTTGACGCGCTCAGCCAGGATCCCCAAGAGATCCGACACGTTGACTGTCAGCGATACCGTGAGCTTCATGCTCTTCTTCTGTGACTTCCACCAGGGTGATTTCCTCAGCTGCCGGGCGGAGTGCGGCAGCCAAGAGACAGAGATCGGCAAAGATCCCCTCGCGGAGATCGTAGAGATCTGCTGAGTCGTTACGGGCGTTTGCGGTTTGCATTGGGTAGGTTGTCCTTTCGCGCCTCTTCCTTGATCTCGCGGAGCACGTCGCGGAGCGCCTGGAGCGAGTAGGTTTGATCCCGCTTGTCTTGGTCCACCCGCTCCCGCCACGCTTCCAGGGCTGCGAGTCGCTGGGATTCCGTCGGGGTGGGGCTCGGGGTGGGGAGCCCCGCGCGGCGTAGCCTCTCGTCGGCGATCCGTTCGATCTTGCCGCTGTCGCTCTTGGGGGGATGCAGGCGGGATCGGAGTGCAGATCCCCCCTCCCGGATCAGGAGGTACACGACCGCGAGCCACCCGGGGACGGTGGACAATATCTCTAGTAGGTGCGGGGCGTTGTCCATCTGATATAGTCCTCTCGCGGGTGATTATACCCGCTCCACAAGGAGATCTGCACATGTCGCTAGAGTCGCTTACCCCCGGCTACACCCCACCCGACGATCTCGCCCTTGCACTGACGCCCGCGCGCAAAGAGGCGATCGCGCTTGTCGTTCGCTACCAGCACCCGCCCGAGCAGGCGGGGGACGTGCCGATCGCCTCGGGCGTGGTGGAGATCAATTCCGCCCGCCTGCTGGAGATCTGCGAGGAGAACGCCACGCCGACCCAGGCGGAGCTTGCGGCGATCTTGGCCTTCTTCTTCGTTGCCGATCCCCCGCCGCCCGCCGAGTAGCTACACCTCGCCCGGGTCGTAGATGCAGGCCCACCAGTAGCAGATCCCGGGGGTGCATTCGTTCGACTTTTCCCCCGCCGTGTCGTAGCTAATTACCCGCCATCGCAGGAGATAATCACCGGTCGCGTGGTCGTCCAGCGAGAGAGAGATCTCCCGTGACACACGGGCGCTGTGCTCGCGCGTCACTTCCGCCGAGGTCGCGGCAGCGGCGGTGCGCGAGGCGCGGGACCATGCGGCAGAGGTCGCCTCCGAGCCCGGGACGTAGCCCGGGGCCGCCTCGGCGTAGATTCGCGCCACCCGGTAGCCCTGGGTCGCGGGGGTGTCGATCTCTCCGTCCAGGAGCGCGGAGCCGTCGATCTCGGTGATCAGCGAGGGGAGGGTGTCGAGGTAGCCCGGGTCGTCGTCGGTGATGATGGACTGGTTGAGCGCGGAGAGGTGCGCAAGGAGATAGACGGCGCGCGAGGCGCCGCTCTCGCTGGGCTGTAGCGCGAGGCGCATCTTAAGGGATCGGCACCCCTGCGGGATCGAGAGGCGCGCACGGTGGAGCGGCCAGGCGGAGCCCGTGTTCCCGGTTGCGTGGGCCTCTAGCCCGCGCCCCGGGAGGGCATCAGTGAGGGCCGGGGTCGCGTTGTCGCGGAGATCGGCAGTCCACGACCCGGCCCAGAGCGTGCGCGGGAGGAGCGCGCCATCACTGTAGAGTCGTCCCGCGTCGTCGGTGAGAGTGCGGCCCGTGTGCTCGTGGGGCGCGGTGAGGTCTTGCGACCACGGGCGGCGTGTATCGAGAGCTCCACCTTCCCGGCCCGGCTCTCCCCCGAGGAGAGCGACCGCGCCCGACGCCTGGGAGTAGGCAGCCCGCGAGGTGAGCGCCTCCGTCAGCGCCGAGCCCGGCGACACCGAAAGCAGCGCGACTTCACCGCGCGCACGGTCCCCGGGTCGGGCCGTGCGGGGCGGCGCCGTGGTGAGCGCGTAGACCGTCAGCGAGCAGAGGTGCAGTCTCTTCCCGCTCGCAAACCCGCCGGTCTGCACGA
>JACCDR011080054.1_pt1 | contig 31585 bp, 55 predicted proteins | sample 7446431 | NCBI WGS metagenome assembly JACCDR01 (sample SAMN15323443, study PRJNA562643) | freshwater metagenome | isolation source: river surface water | place: USA:Blue River Watershed | collected 2017-08-17
GGTTTTCATACTTATATATGCCGCGCCGTGTCAAGCTCATATGCATCATGCGCCGCCCGTCCTATGACGGCACCTAATGTCAAGGTCTTTATCTTTCGGGATTAGCGAACGGGTCATGCATGTTGCAGACCGGTTTACCATCACTAATCACCGTAGCTTGCGCGCCGCACTTACAGTGCTTTCCTTTTAGCCCGTTACGCGAACCGCTAGTCAAGGCCCTTTTGCCTCCCTTGCGTTCCGCCCTTGCGATCGCTTTTTCCTCCTCTTTAGCGTCGCGTTCGCGCTTGTCATGCCGGTCGGAAACCCGCGTTACCAGTTCCGTGCCGTCGAAAGACCCCATTGTCCAGCCGACATTCAGCACGGCAAGCTGGACAATCTCAAGTGCGCACCGATGATGCACGCCGTACCCTTCCGCTATGTTCGCTACCAGACGGCCGACATGTTGCTCGGCGCGTTCTAGTATCTCTTCTCTCGAAACCCGTTTCTTACTGACCATGATTCCCTTTCCGCCTATCCCAGGCGCCTAAGGCGAGGCCGATCGTCAACCCGACGACCGTGCCGGCCGCTTCTCTGACCTGCAACCAAAGCCGTTTGCAGGTCATATCCACTCAAACCCTAGCGCTTGCATGATGCAAGCCGCCTCGAAAGCTGCTTTCTTTCCTCTGTCTCCGTTCTCCCAGTCCTTGACTAGCGCGGACACCAGTTCCCAGGTTTCCGCGCACGTCAGCCGGTTATTCCGGCCGTACCCCAGCGTTTCGAGCATACCGTTATTCTCGATTGTCAAGACACCGCCGGGACACTCCACTTGAAACGCCCCTTCAAACTGTGCGCGAACCGGCATGACGCCGTAAGTCAACGACTGGCGTCTTTCGCCTTTCCTGGTGTCATGTTCAGCGCACATACCATCGCAGTCATAAGCCACGACGGCGCTTTTTTCACAGAAGACGCACTTCCGACCCGTCGGATCGTATCTTCTCTCTTCTCTCACTTACCGTTCCCTTTCGGTCCTAATGTTACCACTAGGGAGGCCCGCCCGTCCTATGACAAGCCTCCCACGCTAGCGGCCGCTTAGCGCGCCTTACGGCGCCGTACGGCGGCCGTTGCAACCGGTGCGGCCGGTGCGGCCGGTGCGGCTTTCGCCGTTGCCTTACCTGTCGTCTTTGCGACGCTAGGTTTCACCGCTGGCGTGTCGTTCGCGGGTTTCGTTCCCAGGCCTGTTCCGGCCATCTCTTTGAGAACGGCCGCGTTTGCGATATCCCAGGCCACCCGATCCGCCTCTTTGCTGATACGGGCGGCCGCTTGTGCGACCGTCAACCCGTACACTTTGCAGATTGACGCGATAGCGCTGGAAACCAGCGCCTTGACGTCTTTATCCACGATCGGGCGTTCAGCGGTTTTCTTGTTAGCCATGACTTCTCTTCTCTTTTTCCAATGAAAAGCCGGCTCGCTTCTTTAGAAGCGGCCGGCTTGGTTCTAGCCCTCGGAGGGCTGTTTCTGTTTTTCGTTGTGTGCGCGGATTATCTCGCGAGCCTGGTCGGTAACAGGCTCTTTAGAGCACGGTTCGCACAATCCGTGTTGCCGGACGACTCTTCTTTTCTTGCAAGCGGCACACTTGCGCCGTTCGCCCTTCATTCGCTCGCGGCTTGCGCCGTCTGCTTACCCTTGCGGGTTTTCGGGGCTTTCGGTTCTGGAACCACCTTGGCTTTCGCGTAAGCCTCCCGTGCGGCTTTCGCGATTGAACTGATCTGAGAAAGGGTCGCCCCTTCTTTGACGGTGATTCCCAGCGGGCCCAGTTTTTCATCCCAGGCGATATCCACGTCAGAGATCAGCCCTTCTCTCTCGAGAGTGCCGATCAACGTGGCGACCCGCTCGACTTTCGAGCAGGCATCCTTGACCCACTGGTTCGGATCGGGCTCGGCGCTAGCGGCTTTGATCAGCCGGTCGTATTCAGCTTGCTGCTCAGACGGTTCTTTCAGCTTGCTGATCCGATCCATCTCATTGACGGAAAGCTGGATCTCAGCTTCCCGCCAAGCGGCGGCAACGGCGGGCGCTTTTTCGATAATGCGCAGTAGTTGCGCAATGTATGGCTGATTCTTGCCCATACGTTGCGCTACCGACTTGCCGGACATGTTGACGCCCCGGCTCTTGTGCAATTGTTGCATTGTGTATGCAGCGAAAGCCAAGTCGGGGCCCTTGAGATTGTCCCGAGCGGTGTTTTCGATGACGTGCTCTTCGAAAGCCTGAACGTCATCGAGGTTTTTGACGATAACCTTGATCGTCGCCGTCTTCTGAGCGTGGGCTAGCTCTGCCAAGTGCCGTAAGGCGCCGTAGCGCCTGAAACCCTTGACGAGCTGCCACTTACCCTTTTTCGTGGGGGACGGCCGGACCGTTACCGGTTCGGTCTGACCCGCTTCTTGTATCGATTCGACCAGTTCCTTAAAGGAACTGTCGTTCAGCGGATCTTGCTCGCTATCCCCTCGCGTCCAGTCACCCGTCCGCTGATTCTTGTATGACAGATCGATATCTGTCAGCAGCATGACCCGTAGTTCTCCCAGTTCCGACTCCGGAACGGAGGCAACGGATTCGGGCGACTTGTTTGACGTGGATTGGTTTTTCTTAGCAGCCATGATTGAAACCTCTGTTTGAACGTTGTTTTTTCTGGCCTTGCCTAGTGTTGCCACTAGGCCCTTTTAAGGCCACCCGGGCTACTCGGCAGACTCGCTGTACAGTTTCGCGCACGTCTGCCCCGTTACCGGGTTTTCGCTAGGTTGTCAGAGAGCAGGTTCCCAGGGGAACCGTGCCGTTCAGTCGGTACCGAACGGCACTTCAAACCTAGCACTTGCACGTGTAACAGAGTGGTAAACAGTCTGTCAAGGTCGAAAAAACGCCAAAAGTGCTTTTTTTCGAAACAGAAAACGTGTAGTGTCACCCGAAACAGGCCGTACCAAACGCGGAAACGCGCCGTTTTGGACTGTGTCTGCGCGGTACCGGCCCGCTAGCGGCCTAAAGCCGGCCTAGTGGTACCACTAGCTTACACCCGCCTACACGGCCAGTTTTTCGTCGCCGTCGTCCGGTTCTAGTTTGACCGGTTGCAAGCCGTGTTCTGTCATCTCGAATGCAGCCGTCACGAATGCGCGCCCATGCCGGTTTTTGATGGTTTCGACGATCCGTATGGCTTCACCGTTTTCGGACTTGATATCCTCATCGGGCATCATGGTCAGCAAGCAATCCACGGCGTGTTGTTTCGCCATGAGTCCGGAAAAGTCGGCGTCCTTATTCACTTGAGAGATGACGAATATGGGCGCCTCTAGCCCAACGGCATACTTGCCTAGGATCTCCAGAAACTTGATCTCCTGCTCTTGATTGTGGCCGACGAGCGCGTCGATAGAATCGAGGATGACGGCGCGGGGTTGATGATGCATCAGTAGGCCGCCGATATCCGAGACGCCACCGATAGCGGGGATAAAGCGCAACCGACCGTGGGTCTGGATTCCCAGGCGCACGCCACGCGCTTTGATGGCGGGCAGCCCTTCCTCACCTGCGATATAGATGCACTGCAAGCCGTGTTTGCAGAACATTGCGCATAGTTGTAAGAGGAGCGTGCTCTTACCGGCGCCGGGCAATCCGCCGAGCAATACGACGGCCGTGGACACTAGTCCCCCGCCGAGATTGTCATCGAGTAACCCGGTCGTGAGTCGGGTTTCATCGGCGTTTTTGATATCCTCGAATAGGACCGTCTCGTCTTGCCGCATAGCGGCGGGCACCGTTCCCCAATTCCAAGCGCCACAGCTACGGCACTGGTGTTTTCCCGGTTTTAGTTCTGTGTCGCATCGGTAGCATTTCATAGTTGCATTATGCCTGGGTGGGGCGTAGTGTCACCTTAGGGGTTGATGGGAGGCCGACGCGGATACGCACACTATCGCACACCGACTCGTGTAAAGCGCGAACGTGTCATCGCCAGGCATTGAACGCAGGCGTCTAGGGTAGAAACGCCGTGCGCGCAGTGCTTTGGCGGTCTGCAATCCGAGCAGACATAGCGGCCTGACCACTGCCGTGTCTCGAATTGTCCGCGGCATACCGTGCAGCGGACAATCAATCCGGACGTCTTTCTCATCAGCCCCACCTCGTGAGACGGCTTGCCGTCGTTATCCGTTCTAATATCGTCATTGATATCCCTTTCATTGCACGATGCAACAGTCGCAAACAGGGCTAATGTTACCACTAGGGGGTGTTTTTCCAGAAAACTAACATTCCAGTGCCATGAAAAAAAGTGCTTGACAACCGGCCAGCCGTATGGTATACTGTCCCCCTACCGTGCGCGGCGTTCGAGACCCTATCGTCTCGATACCGCGCACCATCAATAAAAGAAAAAAGGGACGGCGCCAGCCTAGTGGTAACACTAGCTGTCGTCGAAAGGTAACTCATGGCTAATTCACGTCGCAATGTTGGTTCTGATTCTCAGTCGGCCGAAGCTCTGGCGGGTAACCCCGTCTATGATGATGCACTCAAAGCCGCAATGGCTTTGCTCGTTCCGGAAAACTATAAGGAGGTAGTCCTTACCTTCCCACCGTACTGGAAACCCGAGATCAACACCGGGTTCCGCGCGACGGTGCTCTATCGAGATGAGAGAGACGGGTCATTCCCGCGTTACGTCTTGCAGTCTGCTACGCAGCTCGACTGCCGTCGTGGTCCGGTGGATGACGGCGAGATCATCACGATTCAGCCGGGTATGAACTTCTCAGTTGGGGTTTATGCCTCCCTGCCCCTGGAACGGTTTTTTGGTCTGGAGTTGACGGCTATCGCGGTCGGCCGTCAGAAGCTTCCGGCCAACAAGACTCGGGATTTGCCCTACGATATGTGGCAGTTCCGCACGTTCGTGAATCCGGAAGTCGAGAAGCGAATCAACAGCAACAAGGAAGAAGATATTCGCTTCTTGCAGGACGCCCAGCGCAACGCTCATCGCGAGATGATTAAAGAGCTGGCGCGTGCACAGGTCAATGGTCTGGGAACCGAAGAAGCTCAGAAGAACGCCCGTAAGCGGGCCATGAACGCCGTACTCTGAGGGAAAGCCTAGTGGTACCATTAGTCACGTCTTGGTACCGTCTAAGCTGAGTCCCGAGCACTTGTAGAAGAGAACACCCCCCGGGGCGGTATTAAGGCCGCCACCCCGGGGGGTGCGAGGTTTCATGGCTCATTACGAAACCGATGACTAGGGTAGCACAGAAGCGTTCAAAAGTCAAGAAGAAAAAGAAGACCGCCCCATCCCCCAAAGCATCCAAGAAAGCATCCAAGAAAAAGGCAGCCAAGAAAAAAGCATCCAAGAAGACTGCCGCTAAGAAGTCTGCCGTTAAAACTGCCAAGAAGAAAGCTAGTGGTACCACTAGGAAGGCAGTATCCAAGAAGGTCGCCACTAGGAAGAAAGCCGTCAAGAAGACGAGCAAGGCGGTCAAGAAGATATCCAAGCGCGCCGCCAAGCATAAGACGAAGAAGCGGGCGACGAAGAAGAGAAAGAAGCGGGGGGTTTTGAGAGATTGGGCCGATAAGGTTTTAGCAACGCCGCAAGCTCAAGTGCAGATCTTCGAGCGGCTTGTAGAAAAACTAGGACCCAATATCTTTTTGCCCGGCATGGTCGAGACTGACGAGTCGTTGATGATGCAACGGCTCATTCGTGCGGAGCAATTAGGGGCGTTTGATGAAACCGCGAGGAATCTCGCCATGGAGTTTGATTGGGGTCTGCGCGAAGTCTATGAACTATGGCACAGCCCAGACGTCTACTTCTGATGTTTGCTCAGATGAAAAGGAGAGTCGTGGACCCTATTCCCATGTTGCTCTGGTGTCCCGAGTGCGGCGCTCGCCATATTGATGAAGGCGAGTTTGCAATCAAGCCGCATCATACCCACGCATGTCAGTATTGCGGCATGGTGTGGCGTCCGGCAGTCATCCCCACGGTAGGAGTGGCTTTCCTGCCCGGGTTTCGGAACATTAAAGCCCCATGACTCGGCATGCGACGTGCGACGTGCGGCGTGCGGCGTGCTCCGCGCGGCGTGCGACGGGCCCGGCATGACGTGCGTTAGGTTATAGGCCGTCGGTGCCCTAGTGGCACCACTAGTGATAAACAGCAGAGGAGAATGGCTCATATGAATACCGTCAGCGATCAGGATCCAGCGGATGAACTCATTCACGCGGTGAAAGACGTCGCGACTGCCGTGCGGGAAGGCACGTCGGCAATCACGCAAGGACTCAAAGAGATTGACGAGAGTCTAGCGCTACTCGTCTCGCGCGGCGCACTGCCGGATGCAACCCTCCCTACCCCGGGCGAATTGCTGGAGCGCGTGACGTCCCTCGGTTCGCGCGTTGTCATGAAGGCGGTCACCGATTGGGAGAAACGGAGCGGATTGACCAGTGACTAACTACTACAAGCGCAATCGCAAGTTCGTAGGCACTCCCGAGCTCATGGACCCTATCGAGCGCGAATACAAGACGATCTGGCTACAGCCGATCAGTGAATCGCAAGTGCCCATGGAAGTCTATGTGTACGAGAAGCGCGACGGCTGGCAAGGCTATCGGGCCGCCGATGATCGTGCCCGCATGCCGGAAGTCTTCTGGACACGAACCTTGTGGAAAGAAGTGCCGTCACCCATCCCGACGGTGCAGATCCGCGAGTATACGGATAACGAGTCGGAAGACACTTTGGAAGTGAATCCAGAGTAGGCACGGCCTACTGCGTGTAGCTTCCGCTCCTAAAGCCTACGTTGTAACGGATCTAGTGGTACCACTAGCCTTATGCCGAAGCGACGGAAACAGACTCCCGGTCAGGTCAACTTTGACGCCATCTCTATCGATGGACTGCCTGTGTGCCCGATCCATCGCTTTCTCGGGCCTCGCGATTGCAAGGGTTGTCAACCCCGTCGCGAGGCCCTGGAATGGGAAGTGGCCCGAGCCAATACCAGCATCAAAACCGAGGAAAACATACGCGCCACGATGCTCCGCATTCGTGCGGAGAACGAGGCAGAAGAGAGGCAAAGTGAATTGCGAGATGTGTAGCAATGAGTCGGTGGCACGAGTGATTGTGATCACGACTCATGGGGTGGCGGAAGTCGAGTGCTGTCAGGAGCACTTGGCCGACGGTTACACGGCTGGCTTGATGTTCTGCCCTGCCCCTGCAATCAAGATGAATGAGGGTAAGGCCTCAGTCCTGCTCAGAGAGTTTATCGAGAAGTTAGAAAGGAATCCCCCAATATGACCATGGTCGAGATTGAACCTGTGCGAGAAGAGACGGAAGTGAAACTAGAGCGCAAGACATGTCTGCATGTCGGGTGCGGTCCGAACGGGCGGGAGGAAACGCATCATCGTTTCAAAGGCCCGCAATGGGATCACACGCGCCTCGATATCGACCCCGAAGTGAAGCCGGATATCGTCTCGGATATTCGTACCCTGCTCGGTGTGAAAGACGAAAGCTATGACGGTGTCTACTCCTCCCACAACCTCGAACATCTCCACTTCAACGACGTCTTTCGAGCCGTCTCCAGCTTTTATCGCGTGCTCAAAGATCGTGGCTTGCTCGTGGTCGTGGTACCAGATTTTGGTTTGGCGTGTGACTATGTGTCCAAGGGTCACGGTCTCAAACCTATCTACAACTCGCCCGCTGGACCCATCACCCCCCTCGATATGATCTACGGTTACCGGCCCTATACCGAGCATAATCAGTACCAGCAGCACAAGACGGGATTCACTCGGGCGTGGCTCAAGTCGTTGCTCGTGGACATGGGTTTTACGGGCGTCGAAACCATCACGACTGAAGGTTTCGATGTTTGGGGCTACGGGCGTAAGATAGCCTAGTGGTGCCACTAGGGTTGAACTAACCTCACGGTTTATGGCTAAGGGACAATAGCTATGGAATCCAAGATTGTACAGTTTCTATCTTTACTTTTCGTCGAACTAGCGGATGAAAGTTTACCTGCTGGGGAATTACAGCGTATCGTGCACGCGGTCATGCAATCGATCGTCGAAAAAGATGAAGTATCATGCGATCCGCTAGGCACATTCAGTAAGATGCTTACAATTGAAGTCATCCGTTTTCTTGACTCGCCTAGTGGCGAACCCTAAGAAGGGTTGAACTAACCTCACGGTTTATGGCTAAGGGACAATAGCTATGTACGTTTACTTTCAAGTTCGATTGACGTTTGAAACCATGCCGACGGATATCATCCGAGTCATGGGAATTGACTTCGTTTCGTCGCATCCTGATTCATACCTAGCGCATCGAGCGGATGTGGTCTGGCGTATTCAATCCGATCGCATCGAGTGGGTGAAAGATCAGTGGAAAGAGGAACACACTTCAACGGCGGCCAAGTATGGCTATGCGTTCATACAGCAAGTCACTGAGGGCATGAGTAGCTTTGCTAGAGCGCTGTGTGCACGTCTAGGACTGCCGCTAGAGACCCTCGATGAGCCTAGTGGCACCACTAGGGTGACTTACTCAGAGGATACTCATGGCGAGGGCTAGGCGCACCACGCGCAGCACGGGGGCCGTCGACTATGATAAACTCGGACAACAACCACTCCCCGCCGTTCGCTGGCGTAAGCTCGTCAGTGAGATGACACGGGAAGAGATCCTCATCTTTGGGTATGCGATTGATGATATCAAGGGACCGTGGGTAGGCTACGACCTAAAGCATCTACACCAGGCGCCGTGCTCCCATTGTGGCCGGCGCCAATTCGCGCTTTGGGGCAAAGAAGGCCCGAGCGCGAATCGTTTTCACTTGTGTCCGGGTAACCTGGGCGCAGACTCGATGAAAAACGTCGTCCCCTGCCCCTATGAAGGCTTACGGAACGATGCAGGCGAACACGTGTGCGACGGCGTACCGTCAATGAGCTTCCACGGCACATGTCGTTGGACCAGCCTAAGCGGCTGGAAAGAAGTAAGAGAATGGCAACCGGAATAACTCACAACGTGGTCTTTAGGAGCGGAAGCATACACGCTCCCGTCGTACGGGTGAGTGGTTGGAGGAGATTGCAGGATGGCAACCGGATTAGTGGAGCGCACCACGCGCGAAAAACTGCTCGATAGTGAGATTGATGAATCGTGGATGGTTCAGGCTCAGCTGGCGTGGGAACGCTATGTGGAGTCCAAGACCGGGGTTGATCCCATCGAGCTAGAGCGCCAAAAACTCCCTTTTATCAACGGCTTCATTCAAGCGGGGCGACTGCCGCCGTTCTCGGAAGTCGTGAAGTCTCAATGCATTCCGCTCGATCCGAGCGGCATCATTCATCTACACCGCCGACTCATGCCCTATATCATGATGTTTGGACACCACGCCAATATCGCTCCGGGCGACATGATGGCGGCGCTCTTGATCTGCGTCACGACCGTGGGGCGTCAGATGCATTCGTCATTCACGCATCAACAGGTATTCGAAGTGTTTGGCGCGGAGGCGGCGATCATTCTTCGCGCTATCGATCATCTCCAATCGTCGAAAGGAGAAACCAAGCACTAATGGCAAACGTCAAGCGTTACAAGTGTCAATATCCGGGTTGCAAGAAGCCGGAAGAGTTTCGCGCGACGAATGATTCGGCAGAGTGGACGCACGTCTGCGCGGAGCACCATCCGTACACCTATTATCCGGATGCTTGGGAGAAACTGCCTATTCCTTTCGATACCATCCTCAACCCTAGGGCTAGTGGCACCACTAGGGCAACTTCGAAATGACTTACAACGTGGTCTTTAGGAGCGGTTAGCTACACGCCCCGTCGTACGGATGAAAACAGATCATATTCCAGACGGCCATACTTGCAGCAAGTGCGGTAAGCCGGCGATTCAGCATCGAATCGACCACAAGTTTGACGGGCCCATTCATGAGGAGTGCGGCCGTTGTGGTTGGCCTATTGGCATGCACCGGATGCGCGAACGCAAGGATACGCGAGACCGCACCCTACGCAACCCACAGATACGCGGTAAGGCGCCCAAGTTTTACGCCGGCATTGACGGTGAGGGACAAGGGCGTATCCGCCATCATTACGTGTTGCTCGCGGTCAGTGATGAGGAGGGCAAACGCCGTTGGCATATCGAAAACCGCAACGGCTTATCCACGGATGAATGTCTTTGGTTCATCTTCAATCTGCCAGAGAAGATCCATCTTTTCTCGTTCTCGGACCAGTATGACTTGACGAAGATGCTCAAAGACGTCGGGGATAAGGAGCTCTATCACCTCTTTCGTCCCGAGCTACGCCAGCGCTATGGGCGCGAGGCGTTCAAAGGCCCCTACCCGGTTCGCTGGAATGGTTGGTATCTCAACATGCAGGGAACCAAGTTCAGTGTCGCCCGAGTGGAGCCGGGTCAGCTCAAAGAAAACGTCCGGTCGCGCATCATCTGGGATATCTGGAAGTTCTATCAGAGCAAGTTCACGAAAGCGCTCATCGATTGGAAAGTCGGTGATACAGACGTGGTCAAGCATATTCAATTGATGAAAGACAAGCGCGACCAGTTTGACAAGGAATCGCCGGAACAGGTTCGCGAGTATTGCTTCGCTGAATGTCGGCTCATGGCGACGCTCGCACGCAAACTGGATGAAGCTCATGAAGCGGCCGGACTCAAACTCAAAAACTACTATGGCGCTGGGTCGAGTGCTTCGGCAATGCTGGTCAAGATGGGTGTCAAGGATTACATGGCCGATCCCGGTGAGGAGCTACGCAGCATTCTTGCCTCTGCATTCTTTGGCGGGCGCTTTGACAACTCACGTATCGGCGGAGTGTCGGGACAGGTTTGGGGCTACGATATATCTAGCGCTTACCCCTATCAAGCGTACCGTCAACCATGTTTGGTTCATGGTCATTGGGTCCACCGAACCGAACGCAACGCGCTCGAAGGGGCGCGGCTCGCGTGTGTTCATTACGGCCTTAGTGGTACCACTAGGGCCCAACGCGATCGCATGGCATGGGGACCTTTCCCGTTTCGCACAAAGGATGGGTCTATCTGCTATCCAGCGGATAGTGGTGGAGGTTGGATCTGGAAAGATGAGTATCTAGCAGCGGAGGCGGTCTATTCGCATGTCGAGTTTAGAGAAGCCTGGTGTTACTACACCGATTGCGACTGTCAGCCCTTCAAGGATATCCCCCGATACTACCTCGAACGACTGCGCATCGGGAAAGAAGGGCCTGGAATCGTCATCAAGCTGGCGTCCAATAGCGTGTATGGGAAGACTGCCCAGTCCGTGGGGCGCGGACCCTTCAACAATTGGGTATGGGCCGGCAACATTACCAGCGGGACACGAGCGCAGATTATCCAAGCCATGTCCCTTCTCTCCGACCCGTGGAACATGCTCATGGTGGCAACAGATGGCATTCAAAGCACAGAGAGACTGGTCATGCCGAAACCTGTCGAGACGGGAACGGATATCGACGTCATCGCGCAAGACACCGGCAAAGCCACCCGTAAGCCGCTCGGTGGATGGGAAGAGAAGCCGGTGGATAAGGGCGTGTTCTATGCTCGCCCGGGTGTTTACTTCCCGATGAATCCGACCGAAGAAGAAAAGGAGATCGTTCGCGGCCGTGGTGTCGGGCGCGGTGTCGTGTTGGAAAACTGGCGACGTATCGTGGACACTTGGAATGACTGGACTATGAGCGGCAGTCATGATTGGCCGCTGGTCAAGGTCGCGAACGTTTCGCGATTCTGTGGCGCCAAGTCATCGATTAGCCGCTCCAAGGATGACGAGGGGCGCTGGCAATACAACCGTGCATCCGGCGACCACATGGCGAATCCACCGCAACCCTGTTACGGCGAATGGGTAACGCGCGAAGTGACCATGTCATTTAATCCCATGCCTAAGCGCCACGGCATGTATCCCGACGGCAAGCGCGCCAAGCTCCGCTATATTGGCGGGCCTGACCCCTACTCTCACGAACTAGCAACGGAGAGCACACCGTATGAGAAAGCGCTCTTGAGTGCGGAGGCCCGAGAGCTCATCGCCATGAACCAAGAGATGATGGAACAACCCGACTGCGATTATGCAGACTATGAGATGGAGACTGGTTACTAATGCCTACCCGACTCATGTTTAACGGAGAGATGGCGACGGCGGGTCAGTGTTGCGGATGCACGGGCCTAGTCATTGTTACAGATCGAGCTTCGGATGGATCGTTCAAAACCTATCATCAAGATCCCATGTGCGAATGGTACATCAAGAGAAACCAGTTATCGGAAGCCGTGGGCTTGCACGTCATGACGGCTGAATCTGACCCTAGTGGTACCATTAGGGTCAAAGCTGAGAAACCAGCGGGGAACGCATGAATAGAAACGAAGTTATCAGAACTCTCGCGGCACTCGGTCTCAATGATGAGGCTATCGCAAAGGCACTCGATCAAGGCGCTGTGTTTAAGCTCAGAACGTCTAGTGTCTATGGCAACTTTAACAAGAGGCCTAGTGGTACCATTAGTGCCGAAGCGATGCTGGAGAACTGGCGCCGTATTGTGGATGACGCATGAAAGACGAAGAAGTCGAGGATATTCTCAAACATATCATCGCCATCACGGGTGAGACCTATGTCGAGATGAAAAGGCTTTTTCCGCAATTCTATCTCGTGGGGAAAGTGCTCCTCCCCATCGTTAGCGCTGGCTCAGACAAGCAAGTGTTTGCCGAGTATGTTCGCTATCAAGCCAAGCTCTTACAGCCGCGAGCCATCATCTCGACCTGTGAAGTTTGGATGGTGGAAGGTGTAGTGTTGCCGGACAATATGAAACCCAGCGAACATCCCAAAGCGGTGGAAGGGATTTCTGTCGCTCTGGAAGACATTCGACTCGGGATCCGAATGTACTTTGGAAAGACTTATCGACGGGGCAAGCGAGTGAGTCACGATCCTATCAAGGAACTACTAGCGCCGAACGGCGAACGTATGAATCGATGGGAAGGGACATTCACGGGACTACTATCCCCCGAGAACGCCAATTGATCATGAAAGACGAAGAAAAGCTGTTTCACCTATCAACCCGTATCATCATGGAAACGATACAACCCTTGGCCATGCGCGAGAAGATTGCGCCGTCCGATATGATCGCGATCCTGACCATCATCATGGGCCGACTTTCCGGCAAGATGGGTTATCGTAACATGAATGGGCAGGAGTATTGGGATGCAATAGTCAAGAACGGCGGATCGTTTTTCGTGTTCGGATTCGACTCTGAACGACAGAACGAAAGTTAGGCCTAGTGGTAGCACTAGGGTAAGGAATGAATATGGATCTCGAAAAGCTCAAAGAAACGGCTGTCACCATGTATTCAGCACTTCTCAATTCCCGAATCCCCGAAAAGCACAAGCTCAACATCATTCTACTCGCGGTGGCCGACGACGGCGCCTATATGCCGATGACTCACGGCATGGGTTGCAATAACATCATCGGCGTCCTGTCCAGTGATCTCAAGGGAGATGGCCCGGAACTCGCTGAGATGAAACTGATCTGTGAACGCCTCGCGCTGTATCTGCGTTCGACGAACATTGCGCAGGAAGCCGGTGTCCACTTCCTGCTTTATGTCATCTCGCATGATTACAGAACCTATGTTCCAGCGCTTTTCGGACTCAAACCGCTGACCGCGCGGGGCGTGGCAGCGCGTGCCGCGATGAGCGTGAATCAGGCGGTGCTCGACATGGCTAAGATACAACCGCAACCGGGCTACCAGTCCACTCATGAAACCCAAGCAACGGGTGGTAATGCTTCTAACTGAGGACCTATGAAGATCACGTATACCGACTTTCTCGCCATCACAGATTCGATTCGTAATCGGCTGTACGAACACAGCTTCCCAGCGCTGGAACGCGATATCATCATGAACGCGCTCGGACTGTACGGCGCGCGTATACCGGGTAAGCTGGAAAACGGTTCAGGCGCCGTTGGGCTGACCCAGATATCCAGTGAACCGACACGCTGCAAGTCAATCGATAATGGTCGCCAGTGCGCCCTAGATGTGAATCACGGGGGCGTGCATGAATGTCGATTGAACGGCAAACGTTTGATGTGGTAGCCCTAGTGGTGCCACTAGGGGGGTAAGGAGAACATTCATGGCTCAATTATTGAAAGCACTTGCTAGCAGGCTCGCGCGATTGCCGCGCGGCACAGAAGCGCTGGTGTCGGGGCTGACGGCGCTCGTGGTCATCCTATGGCCGCGTAAGACAACCCCGCTCGACTATATCAGCGGCACGACACGCGATCAGTATTACGGACCCATTCGCTTCGTGCCCATGCCGAGCGCTGACAATCCGGAAGGCATCCGCATTACCAATGACTTCGAACCTCGAAACATCATCCGTAAGACCTTTCCGCTCATCGGTTTCGCTGCGATACATAAGGCTGCTGCCCCGTCCCTGGAAGCCGCATTACGGGAGATTGAACGTCGTGGGCTGGGCCACTTGGTTCGTACATACGAGGGCGGTTTTTACCCGCGGTTCGTACGCGGAAGCCAGACGAACCTATCGAGTCACAGCTACGGCACGAGCGTCGATATCAACGCGCAGGAGAATCCACGAGGCTTCCCGCCGACTACTGGGCAGTCACAGTTAGCTCCCATCTTTGAAAAACACGGATGGTATTGGGGCGAGAAGTTCCGCCCCACGCGCGACCCGATGCACTTTGAATATATCCTACCGCCGAAAGGAGCGCTGTCATGATCCGATGTGAGTTGTGGAGCTATTGGGGTGAGCCCAAACCGATGGCACCGCGCTATGCGGAGTTCCCTGTAGCGCCTTTGGAAGGGGATGACGTCTGGGTTGAAGGCAAGGTCTATGACGTCATGAAACGACGTTTGGAAGCGGATCGACCGTTGCGCCTGTATCTGGCGGAAGGCGGTGACGATTTAGCAAAAGAGGCTGCCGAAACTCCGAGTAACCATTCTGAGGGTTCATGATGCATCCCGATTATACGTGCTACACGGTCGTGGGTGAGTTTCAAGGCACGCAGATCTGGGAACATCGCGTCGTATCTCGCGACCGGTGCTTTGCTCTCGTGATCAGCTACTCACCAGATGCAAAGCGTATTACTCCTCCCATCTTCCACGAGACGGCGCCAGAATCGACAGGTGATACTTACGATGATTGCGACGTCGTAACGCAGCCGTGCAGTGCAAGCCTAAGCCTGCTCGATGTTTTTGAGCTAGGCGCTATGAACCAAGACCACAGCGGCGATATTGATCCAGGCGTGAAGTTCTGGACTTTGATGATTCGCCGTTTGGATTCCTATCAAAAGGGACGACATGAACGAGATCGAAAACAAGGTGTTGACGGGTCAGTACAAGAGTCATCAGAGGGCGCTAGCAGCGATCCAACGATCGAAGCTGAGCAAGTCGGACAAGGCCCGTTTGACCGACCTGGCTGGAACGACCTATCGGAAGAAAGCGGACCAGCTAACGGAAACGACGGATGTGGGGAAAGACCTAATGGTACCACTAGGGCCGTCCACTAGCCCTCCCAAGATGGATCTGGAAAAGGAACTGATGCGAATGGCGTTGCGTGCTCACTATATCATGGGAGTGCACAAGCTCAGTCGAGAGGAGTTTTTCGATTCACTGAAAGAGGTGATGCTACCGTGAATTTCGTTGAGACAACGCAAGATCAGATCCCTCTGTGGAATGGGAGTCCTGGAGATTGTATTCAGGGGTTGGTTGCCTATCTCGATGAACACGATCCAGATCACCCTTTCTGGGTAATACGCATGGGAGAAGAGCTCATTGGAGTCAGGGCGGATCGAGTCAATCTATATTCGTATCTTGGATATGTCGTTAGGATCGATGCTGGCGATGAGCTATTCACAATAAATAGGGCCTAGTGGTGCCACTAGGCAGCCTCTAAGGCTGCGTCCCCTTTCATTCGAGACCCGGCCCCGGTCATTCAGACCGCGGCCGGGTTTTTTATTGCCGACGCCACGATAGCTAATAATCGTCCGGCTGGTCTGTTTGTTGATGAGGTAGCATGCTATAATGTACGGGTGATTCGTTGGATGGCCTAGTGGCACCACTAGGGCCTTTACCAGGAGAAACCCGTCAATGCGTGCCGATGATATCATCGTTTATGATTCCCTGAGTGGGAACGCGATTCCGACTCGCGAGGAAAAGTCGGTGATGCGCCGGTGGTTCGAAAACTCGGTGTTGGCCGGCAACATCAAGCCAGGCGCTCACGTCAAGGGCGGCTTGAGTGCTTTCCGGAAGGGTACCGAAGCATTGGGCGCGGGCGCCATCCTCGCCGCGATCCATGTCGAGACCGATGGCGGTCTGGATAAGCTCGGTATGCCACTCGATGGCATTGGCGGTGCCATGGCATTGGCGGGTAGCGCCATCTGGCCGAATGCTGACGTGTCGAGCGATGCACGAGATCTCGGCGCTGACGCGCTTACCGTCTGGTCGTTTCGCAAGACGACCGATTGGCTCGTGGAACGCCGCATTGCCCAAGGGCGAGCAATTCCCCGTCACCTGTCGCCTGTCAACCGGCTGGCGAAAGACGAGCAGAGTACGGTTGCGGGTGAGGACCCCATCGTTTCTGCCGCCAAGAATCTGTAGGGTCTACCCCCTATGTAAAACCTCGGAAAGGGCTAGTGGCAACACTAGCCCTTTCTCGTTTTGGAAACAATGCAACGAAAGGTAATGTGAATATGCGTCCAAACGCAAACCAGCTCGCAATGCGCGATCCAGCGGCGGCCGTCCTGTTGGGTGCCATCGCGGGTGCGGACTTCGGTGCGGAATCGGATTCCAATGTGGGATCCGACTTCGGTGCCGACTTCGGTGATGATTGGGGCGCCGACTTCGGCTCCGTTTTCGCTCCCGCCGGTGACTTCGGCGAGGATGATTACGGTGCTGACTTCGGTGCTGCCGTGGCGGCTGGCGCTCTTGCCAAGCCGACTCCACAGCAGCTGGCTCAGCTCTATATGAAGGGCGTGGCCAAGCAGAAGAAGACCGCATCGCGCAAGAATCTCTTGGAGCCGAACGCGGGTTCGTCTGCCAAGGTCGAGCGCTACTCGTTCGCTATCAGCCAGGCCATCACCATCGGTACGGCGGTCGCGATCAACATGACGGGTTCGCCGGACGTGGACATTCGTCCTCAGCGCGTGGTGTGCAATTCGCCCGCTCCGCTGTACGTCTTCTTGAGTCTGATCAAGGTCGCGAACGTCACCGTCACGGTCGGTCCGGGCGTGGAAGATTCGTTCGATTACTCGGCGCAGGCGCAGGGTACCACGCTCGATCTGCCGACCTTGACGCCCGCGAATCGCGCGACGGTGCAAGGCAACTACACCGGCTTCATTCCGCCCGGATACGTCGGTGCCACGTCGTCTTTCTTCGTCACCAGCTTCAAGGGTTGGGCCTCGATCGTCGCCTGAGATCGTGAGAGTCAATCGCGTAAGTCATTAGAGGTGTCACGAGCTAGCGTTTAAGGCACGCTAGCCCTAATGGTACCACTAGGGTTAACCCACAATGCTCATCCGATATAACGTCCCGCAAGTCTTCTATCCGGGCTCTGACAAGACCGAAAACGCGATGGTCTTGCGAATCCTAGTTGACACGCTCGTTCGGATGAATCTGGTTCACCTCAGATGTGAGAAACGGCGTGGTCGCACCGTCCCTCTTCTCTACAAGAGCGGTGTGTACTATGACCGAACTCTCTGGTGGGAACCGATACCCGCGCTTTATGGGCGCGGCTTTGGGGATTGCAAGTCGCTATCGGCTGCCCTGATCGCGGAACGGCAGTTTTACGATGGCGTCGTCTGTATCCCTACTTTTCGGTGGGTTCAGAACATTGATGGATCGGTTGACTATCATATCCTAGTGCAGAACGGCACTGCATTCGAAGATCCTTCTAAGGTGTTAGGCATGGGAGCAGACGAGAATCGCAGGTTTTATGGCCCTGCTTCCGTGGTTACCTGACACCGTACTCCTAAAGGAAAACCCCCCATGTTTCTCGGAAACGCAACAATCCTACGCGGCTCCGTGAGTATCAATCACGGAGCCAGCATCGCAGGCACCGCACGAACCGACTTCACCGCGTCATTCACGAATGCACAGGTGGGCGATCGGGTCGTGGCGAATGCCGCGGTGGTCAACCCCAATGCCGCGGTCATTCAGGTGCCATCACCTGTAGTGACCACGGCCGGTGTGATCACCGTATCCCTGGCCAACCTGGGTACGGTTACGACCACGGCGGGAACGGCCGTGACGTACAACGTCACGCTGATCAAGAACACCGGTGAGGATAACGTCCCTTAGCCTGAGCCGGTAGCAATGCGGGGGTGGCTTGGAGTCATATCCGAGCCACTCCCGCGGCGCACTTCTAGTGGTACCACTAGGGCAGTTTCGTTAGCCGATGTGCCTTTTGCTAGCATTGAGCACGGACCGAAGCGAAACTGTTCTAGTGGTGCCACTAGGCCATTCTAGCTAACCGTAAGACTAGGCCTAGTGGTACCATTAACCCTCTCTAAGGAATACCCGACATGCCCCTTCTCGTTCCCCTCGCAATCATCGGTATCGGCGCTTTCGGCTATATGTGCTGGAAGACCCGCAAGAAGTGAGGCGCGGCCTCAGCGTGAAGCTGCCGCATCTAAAGCCCACGATGTGACTTAATCCAAGACTCAAGAACCAACTGTCATTGGCTCAGAATAAGGGACACCCTCACCATGAAGTTTATCGTTCTCAAACCAACCTACGGCGCAGAAGATCGCGACCATGGCCGTTGCAAGCGGGCGCTCGAAAAGACAGGCGCTGCAATCATGGAATTGGAAGACTGCCCGTATATCGACATGGCTCGCGCGGGACTCGTGGCGAATGCCTATGACGCCATGCCGGACTTTGACGTGATCGTGTGGCTCGATCACGATATCATCTTTCGAGCAGAAGACGTCATCAAACTGGCAGAGCATTGCTACTCCAGTCAATACGACATTCTCGGTGTCGTGTATTCGATGCGTCGGCCCAAGTTTACGACCATTGGACGGCCTGCCGCGCACATCTCCCAAGCCACGTTCTATGAGCCGGGGCTCATCGATGGGGCATTCACCGGACTCGGTATGACCGCGGTCAAGCGCCGTGTGTTTGAGAAGCTGAAAGAAACGCTGCCCTATGTGGATTGTCCGACGGTAGGGCGCAAGGTCTGGCCTTTCTTCTCTCATCTCATCGATGATAACTCCTATCTCGGTGAGGATATCTCCTTTTGCTACCGCGCCATTGCAGCGGGATTCACGGTAGGCATCGATTGCGAGTTTCGCATCTTGCATCGCGGCAAGTATGACTATGCTTTGGAGGATTGCGGGATTGCAGTCCCGGACTTCCAAAAGCTCACGATCAACTTCGAACATGGTCTCAAGGTCGAGGTTTCGGGGGGACCGGGGGGATCAACAGTGGAGGCAGCATGATACCCATACCTCTAGCAGTTCCAACGGTCGTAATGCTCTTGACGGGAGTGGTTTACTTCCGTCGCAAGCCTACGGCCATTATGTCGGACGAACAAGCGAAGATCTACAAGGCCGCATTGAGCGGCGCGTTGAAAGATCCGACGAAGCTTCGCAAGCTCTCCGACGCATTCGCGGGTGAGGGATTCATTCCCCAAGCAAAGCTGTTGAGGCAACGCGCTGCATTGCGCGAATTGCCGGAAGCAACCAAGCATCGCCGCCGACAGATATTCCGCGATGCTCTCAAGAGTAAAAACAAGTCGGCTGTCATCAATCTGGCGCAAGCTTATGAAGGCCAAGGGGCCACGAATGCAGCCGCTCGCTTGCGTCAATATGCATCGGGGCTCCCGTGAGCAAGGCTAGCCGTCGTGACGTGGAGAGAACAGCTCAAGACGTCGTGGAACGCGCTCGCGCAGGCGATCAGGTGGCCATGGGTCTCATGGCACAGGTGCGAGACCGCGCCAAGCAAGGCAATCCACGAGCCAAGCAATCGCTCCGCGCGATGCAAAGGTTTATTGATAAGAATCCGGTGGATACCATCGGACGGGAGGCTAGTGGTACCACTAGCCCCCTCGCCCCAATCGCGGCCAAAGCTCTATGGACGAATCCGAGCCCGAAAGTAATCGTTACAGCATTGCCGATAATGTCGTTTTGGCAAGGCGTGGTTGCACTCGTGCATGGCCCGCGGCTCGACAATGAGCGTCTCGTTCATATCTCCGATGAATTGCACGGAGAAAAACAGCCCGCGTTTAAGGAAGGCGTCGTCGACTTTCGTAATCCTCGGCGCTGGACTATCGGGCGCATTGTAGGCCTTGCCCGATGCATTCAACGATTGCAGATCCCGAGTGTGCCTATCAGTTCATTCTGCCCGGCGACTGCTTGGGAGTTGGGCGAATAAAACAATGATTAGGGGTTTACGGACATGCACGAGATAACAGACCTTCGCGAGCCGGTGCCAGAATCGACAACCGTCCGTATTCGTGCGGATGTTTTGGAGTCTCTTTTGGAGCAAACCCAACCTATACCTACACCCGCGGTGACTGTACATGAACCCCCAAGATCTGAGCCTGACCACAGAACTAACCAAGTATGGCATTCTCGTCTTGGTACTTGGTTACGCCGCCTTATCTTTATGGCGCCGCAATCATGCCTTGACCGAGCTCTTGATCGAGCGGGAAAAAGAGCATTCCTCAGCGTTGTTGAAGCAAACGAACGAGAGCTACGAGCGGCTCGCGAAGTCGGAGAAAGAATGGTCGCGGCTGCTTCAAACGGCGCAAGAGAATCATATGCTTCAACAGCACAGCACCGCAACGCAAGTCATGCGTTCGTTTTTCAGCGCCTCACTCGCGACGCCAAAAGACTTGGAAAGATCGTTGGGAAAAAACTCAGAGACGGATCGTTGAAACACAATGAGCAGACTCTCGTGGATGAGAGCTCATTCGACGATCGCGACTTCTTGAACTTCATGGGGTTTCCTGACGAGACGACAGACTACGGCGGATAAAGGCCTAGTGGTACCACTAGGGTAGTTGCCATGGCAAACAACAATATCATCTTTAACGCAGTAATTCAGGGTGCGACGGGAGGTATTCACGAACGGTGGATAACCTCAACTGTGGCATCGAGTTACAGCGACATTCGCGGCCAGATCGTTCTGCTTGCGAATGCGGTCGACCAGATTATTCAAACAGATCCTGCAATCACGCCAAACGACGGCCTACTGATGCAAAGTATCGCCCAAGGGGTGTTTGCCGAGCGCTACTTGAATGGCGGTGAGTCATTGACTGCGATCGCACAGGCCATGGCGGCCTTGTGGACTTCAATTCGCAGCCAGTTCATAGCCAACGCTATCTCTGAGTACAGCTGGGATTTTGAAGGGGTTATCGATACTGCCGGCACACTGAACGTGCCTGGTTGGGCGGCGTTCAATACGCCGGTTATCAGCCAGCGTGACGCAGGCGTCACCCACAGCCCACAGAATCCAGGAGTCTTGAATCTCAACCTCGATGGTGCGGCCGCCGATCAAAGCTGCATCTTCAACGGTCCATGGGATTTCTCGACTATCGCAGAAGTTTCTGCCAACGTCTTGATTCCGAGTGCAGGTGGCAATGAACTAGCGAACTGTGTATTGGGATTCGGTATCGTATCCGACCCAACAAGCATGGATCCCAATGCAAACGGCGGATTGTGGAATGATAACAATCTCGTGGTGATGGTTCGATCAGGAGGGGCTGGCGCAGGAAGTTGGACATTACGGCGCGAAACAGCAGGATCAGGAGCGGCCGGGGTTACTCCTACGCCAGTAACACTCGATACTTGGTTTAGACTGACCATGTTTCCTGTCAATAGCACCGGCACTTGGAATCTTGCCGTTAACGGAGTTTCGATTGGTTCAGGACTAGTCGGCGTTCTAACGTCTGGAATTGCCTATCTCGGAATCGGCGCAATTCGTACGGCAGCGGCAGCGGGACGTAATATCGCCGTTGATCGCATTCAACTCAAAACCTATCCACTAGCACGCTAGTGGTACCACTAGGGTAGTTATGGCCGACATTATCAAAGTTCCAGGCATCGAACGACTGAGCGGCTCTGAACGCTCGGCACTCGTGGCCGCTGCGAATAAGCTCGGCATCAATCCCGATTGGCTCGCCACCGTCATTAGCTTTGAAACGGCAGGTACCTTCAGTCCGTCAATCGTCAATCGCGCTGGCTCAGGAGCGTTCGGACTCATTCAGTTTATGCCCAGCACGGCCAAGCATATCCTGGGAACGGCAACCACGGATGAGGCCGTACGCATTGGTAAGGCCATGACGTTCGGGCAGCAGCTCACCCGAATGGTAATTCCTTACTTTGCCGGGCGTAAGATGACGTCACTAGAAGACGTCTATCTCGCTGTGTTCTATCCGGCTGCCATGAATAAGGCAGGATCTTACGTCATCGGCTCAGCACCCGGCGCTGTATACACTCAAAACGCCGGCTTTGACAAAACAGGGAAGGGCTTCATTACGCGCGATGACGTGACGTCGCGCTTGCGCTCCCTCTATCAAAACGCCGGCGGGCGCATCTCTGTGCAGACAACTGCCGTCGCCCAAGCCGTCTTTGGATTCGCTGTTGCAGCAGGGCTCATCTGGATGTTTGCACGCAAGCAATTAGAAACGACCCTAGTGGTACCACTAAGGAGACTCTGAGAATGGACTGGCAAAAGCACTTCGCAGAGCGCAGCACCGAACCATCGCGTTTCGGCGCTGCGCTTTTGCAAGCAGACGATATCGACGCCATCAACCGCTATGTCGTGTACAGCAAGATCAACACGAAAGAAGCGGGTAAGATCAAAGACGAATGGATCAAGTGGCATGATACGCTCAGCTGGTGGGATCGCAACATGGCGCCAGAAGTCTATGACAAGGCGCGCAATATTCGGAACCGCTTCAATCTCGCCAATGCCACCAGCGCAAAAGAGAAAGAAGAGATCCGCGAGATCCAGCAGACGGGTCTGAGCACGGAAGAGATGCAAGGCGGCACTCGTCGCGTGCTTTCGTCTGGTCAATATGAGACCGAAGACGAGCCTATCATTCCCACATCGTTCAAGGTCGGCGTCGGCGTGACGCTGGGAACTCTCATTGCCGGTTACGTTGCCTACAAGCTATACGTGCCGGATATCAAAGGCATCATGCGGAAAGTGAGTGCGTGACATGACTGAGCAAGGCGAGAATATGAAGGCTATCGACGATATGTTTCGTCGCGAGAAGCCTGTCAATCCTACGGCGTCGGCTATCAAGTCGAGCTGGCGATCCTGGTATGATGGTCTCAAACCCTACAATCGTGAAAGCACGCCGAGCATCTACACAGACGCCAAGAAACGGCGCGATGCTTTTTTCAAAGCCCAAGAGCAAGGCGCGGTAAAACCAGCCGCTGCGAAACCCCCTACCAGTACAGGTAAACCCATGGCAGATACTCCCATCGTGTTGCCCGGTCCGCGCCCAACGCTACGGGTCGGCATTCACAAGACACAACCATCTTCCAAGCCCTATGTCGTCGAATGGCAGAACATCATCAAGGTCACACCCGACGGGCAATTCGGTAGCGGAACGGACACCGCAACGCGCGCTTGGCAACGTGCACGAGGTTTGACGGCTGACGGAATCGTCGGCCCCAATACATGGAGCCGCGCACAGCTCGAATCGACCCAAGCCATGGCCACGGCCACCGGTCTATCGTCGGCCGCTTCACAAGCTGCACAGCAAGTTTCACAGGCTATCAATCAAGCCCAACAAGCCGCCGCGACTCAATCCACGCCGGCAGCTGCCGTTCAAGCGGCAACCGCGAGCGCCGTTCAATCAGCCGTGACGGCAGCCAACCAAGCGGCGAATGCAGCCGCGGGAAAACGACCGGCGCCGACCACGACGGCGCCGGCCCAGACCGCATCCGCGCCGCAATCGAGTCAGTCCGTCGTGGACAACGCAACCGACGCGATAAATTCAGTCAAGAGTCAGATTATGGCAGCCCACGCGGGCGCGCCGGTATGGGTGCGGGCAGTGGCAGTCACCGGCGGTGTCTTCGCAAGCCTAATCGGACTCAAGGCACTATTCGGTAAGAAGCGCGCGGCCTAGGCCTAGTGGTACCACTAGGGCATTAAACGAAAAACCATGCAACGGCTGCGTATAGCTAGGAACCAAGTTACAACGTGGTCTTTAGCCGCGGAAGCTACACGCAGTCGTCGCACGACCTAAGGGACACTCACTGTATTATGGCAAGGCAAACACTAGACCAGTGGATTCGAGAAGCGATTCTCGACACAGACAAGGACGGCAAGTGCACGGCAATGACGCTCGTGCATCTCGTGGCGGGTAATTCCGAGCGCGAGATACACAGCATCAAGTTTGGACCCAAGCCTTGGGATCCGAAACATCTCGCCGATCTATTCCGCGGCAAAGCAGAGAACTATGCCTCTGAACTAACCGGCATTCAATCGTTCTGTGTGCTGGCGTTCTATGGCGACCGGAACGAGCCGCAAGCGCGTAAGCCCATGATGATTAAGGGCGACACCATGCATGACGGACTCGCTACAGAGCCCCCTACGAAAGAAGGGCAAGTCATGCAAGGCATGCGGCACTTGGAAGCCGCCATGCAACTTGCTCTCAGTCAAACGGGACGCCTATTCGACGCTAGCTCCAAGACACTCGAAAAGGTGTTGGAGCATAACGGCCGATTACTTCAAGAGAACCGGGACGCTTTCGATATCGTCAAAGAGATGATGATCAAGCAGATCGAAGGCAACCACACGCACAAGATGACGGAGCTGACTTATCAGCGTAAGAGCGAAGAACGCGCCAAACTACTGGGTATGGCGCCAGCGCTCGTGAATAGCTTGATGGGGCGGGAGATCTTTCCACAGGCGAACGCAGATACGGCTATCCTCGACACTCTCATGGATGAGATTGACGATAACGCGATTCAGATGCTCGCTACGGTGTTGAAGCCGGAAGTGATGGGCGCCCTGTCCACGCGCATGGCCAAACGTATGAAAGAACGGCGCATGAAGCGCGAAGAAACCGAAGCGCTCACGAAAGGGACTGACCCGGGAGTGGAAAGCTAATGGCTGACCTATTCAAGTGTGACAAGTGTGGGCACGTTGGACCCTTGGAGCACAAGCGCGGTCGGTTTATCGTTCAAGAGCTCAATGTGCATGACGGCTTACCTCATACATCGTTGTACAATGCACGCGCTGAAGTCTGCTTCACCTGTTTGGACGCTCTGATCCGTTCGCTCGGTGGGCGACCGAACAATGCCAATCTGACCAGGAATCAGGAGATCATGCGCGAGGCCAACGAAACCCCTAATGGTGCCACTAGGGCGCTCGGGGAGGGCGGCTAATGCTCTTGCTTGATGGCGGTCATCCACTCGTGAAGTGCAAGCACTGCAATCGGCCAGTGCAAGCGCGTCATGCACGTCACCATCTCAACGAATGCCCGCAATACAAGCGACGCAAGAAACTTGGGCGTATGGCATTCGAGAAAGGCGGAAAGCGACTCTATGCTATCGCCATTCAACGCCAAGTGGGAAACGATTGGGCTCCCGAGATGCATTACACGCATGCTGCGAATGCTCGGGAAGCAAGATCCAACTTTCTCTTTAGTGAGAGAGATAGGGCCCGTATCCACATCGTGGACGTCGGACTTTCCATCGGAATGTTCACGATAGACCGCGACGGAAAAATTCTGGTCGCAGATTGAATAACTCAGCCTAGTGGTACCACTAGCCCCAACCCAAGAATAAGGAAACCCCAACATGGCAAAACGCGGTCGTAAAAAGAAGAGCAGCAAAAGTCTCGTGGGCGAGCTGAGCAAAGCGATTGGCGCTATCAAGCGCGCCAAGACGCAGATCAAGCGAAAGTAACGCCATGGCACGGCGCGCACGCAAGAAGCGCACGGGCGCATCCAAGTCACTGACGTCTCGTGTGACGGCATTGGAGAAAGCCATCTTCTCGAAAGGGACGCGCACTCGCAGCCGGCGGGTCAAGCTCCCTGAATCCTCGGGACGGGTCGACATGACGCCGCCCCATATCCGGCGTCAACTCGGCCTCTGAAAACATCATCCTAGTGGTACCACTAGGACCCAGTAAGGAATCAAGCATATGGCACGAAAGAAAAAGGGCAGCAAAGGCAAGGGCAAAGCCAAGCGCGGCAAGAAGGGTCAGATCCCCTTGGAGGTTCTGCAGAACCGTCTCGGGAAGCTGAGCACTATCGTTGCAAAGCGCGGCGGCAAGCTTCCGCGGCACTACACCTGAGAGAACCCCAAAATCAATAGGTCACTGCTCATGCTGCCCCCGTGGTATAGACGTGGATACCACAACGCCGGTTCACTCGGGATTCCCGGCGCGGCGTGCGGTGTGAGCGGTGACCGCCTAATCGCTCTCATGTTGGCAGGAATTGCGCGTTAGGACCACGGCGGCAATCTTCGGAACCAAGTTACAACGTGGTCTTTAGGAGCGGCAGCATACACGCTGCCGTCGCAACGGCATGGCTCATATCGAATACCCGCAAGTGCTCATCGATGAAGCGCAACGCGCGGGCGTCCAACTCGGAAGCGGAGAGGATTACGATCCTTCTGACGCGCTCGAACTACTCGGCCAAGAGATGCAGGTCAGCGCTACCATGCATGGCGATCTCCGCGGTCTGCGATTCGCCGGTGAATTGGTTGACATTGGCGACGAATCATCGGACTTCGGAGGATTCAGTTTCAAGAAGCTAGCACGAGGAATAGGGAAGGGATTCAAAAAAGTAGTCAAGAATCCCGTGGTTCAAGCCATGAACCCGGCGCTCGCTATCACAGCGCACACGTCATCCAAAGCGGTTGGCGGAAAGGGCGTCATTCGCGGCCGTGCTGGGAAGCTGGTGGACGCTGGAACCTCTGTCGTGATGAGCAAGGTCAATCTCGGCAAGGTCATCGGCAAAAGCCCCATGTCTGCATTGGGCAAGGCATCCGGGGCCATTCGAGCCAGTGGCAACATGATCCCCAAAACCATGGCAAGCGCCGTCAAGAAGACGGTGCGTCCGTTCGGCGTCGTCTCATTCGGTATCAAACCCAATGCGAACGTACGGGCTGCCATGTCGGCGGCCGATCGATTACTCGGTGACCCCAAGGTCAACAATGCGGCGCTCGTGGTTCGTAACACCCAAGCGCTCGCGGCATTGGGCGACCCGGCTGCCAAGCGCGGTCTGCAAGTGCTATCAGCGGTTGGCACCATTCGCGTTGCCAAGAAAGCGCCACCCGGCAAGGCAGTAGTGCCAAAGGTCGCGGTCAAAACGCCCGTGGTACAGACCACTTCACCCGCTCGCGTCACTGCATTGGCGCAAGCGACGGCAGCAAAGAAAGCGGCGGATGCAGCCAACAAGAACTGGGTCGAGAAACTTCTCGGCTGGTTCGGATTGGAGAAAGCCAAGCCATGATCGCCAATATCAAAAAAGCAACGGATGAGATCAAAACGTGGGGGTTCGCCGAATGGGGCTCTTTTGCTTCAATCGTCGGCGTCGGTCTCTGGATATACGACAACAGTCTTCGGAAATACTTCAAGGTTCTGAAGTAGAATCAATGCCTAGTGGTACCACTAGCCCTAGTGGTACCACTAACTTTCATTAGTCCTAAACCCAACGGAATCCCCATGACAACCACTCCTCACTTCGAAACTACCATCCGACCACCACCCGGCGTTTCTTTCACTCAATGGGGCGATGGAACCATCAAGATTCGCTATAGCACTCGAGACGTCTTGCTCATTCGTAAGATGTTACTCGACCTGGCGCGCAATCTCACGAATGAAGCGCTCGAAAAACTCAAGGCGGACAAGCAAGCAGAGCTAGAACGCCAGCGCCTGCCATTGACTCGCCTGCAAACTATCAATCAAGACATGCAATCTCTCCAAGCCGAGATGAAGGGAATCGATGAGGAGAGCGGAGATCTCAGCGCTTTGCAAAGTGCCATCGAAGAACGAATCAAAGCAGTGGAGATAAAACCCGTCGACCGCATCGAAAACGCGCCCGGTGTGAGCGTCTCGACCACGGTTGACGTGGCAGAGTTTGAGGATTGATCGACTGAATAGGGGCGGGTGTCACCGGCATCCGCCCCTAGTGGTACCACTAGGGTAGACAATGGCAAACAATTCCCTCATCTTTGACGGCGCGGTCGCTGGAGCAACGGGCGGTATTCACGAAAGATGGATTACTGCGATCAATCAAAACAGCTACACCGATATAAGGAATCTCATCGTTTCCTTTGCTTTACAGGTGGATGCGCTCATCCCTATCGACCCAAGTATTACTATCGCCGATCAAGCGCTCATCCAAAGTATCTGTGCGGGAGTGCTTGCTGAACGTTACCCGTCATCTACCGATCTCAGCGATCTGCCGCGTGCTATAGCGACTCTCTACCAAGCCATGCGCGGCCAGCTCGTTCCAATCACTTCCAATGCACTGACCAGTGTACGGTATGTCGATCGCAATACGACTGTACCTACCGCCTTACAGAATGGTAGCATTCTTTTTCCCTATACAACCATCGCACAAGCTATCGCTTCACTACCGACAGGCGGAACCATCCAGATCGTACCTGGAGATTATAGTAGCGAAGGGACACTAAACTTCAGCGAACACAACTGGACTCTATCATGTCTCGATGTTCATCCCAACTATGTGTTTGGGGCATCCGCCGCGACTCAAGTGCTTACCGGATCTCTGAGTGGACCCGGAGTTACTGGAACTATCAATCTAGTTGGACTCCAGGTCATCGGCACAGTCAGCGGATTCTTTGGGATCACTGCTGACAGTTGCTACTTCAACGACGATCTGGCCTCAACGGCATTCGACGCATACGACTGCCGTTTTTTGGCAGGGGCTAATATCACTATCACCGGGGGAATGGGTCTCGCAGACTGCAAGCTTGACGCGACTGTCATCACCTGCCCAAACGCAATCCTCTGTAGACTCGTTGATTGCGAGCTTGCCTCGAGTTTTACTCTAACATCGGGACTCACCGGCAATTTATTCATATGCGGTAGAACGAACTATTACTTACAGAGCATCACGAACACCATCACAGGCGCAACGGTCACAGTTACTTCAACCCCAGGCCAGAATATCCGACAACCCGCCGGCATTGTTGCGACGGGAGCGCTCGGTACTATCGATATCAGCACGATAGAATCGGGTGGCGTGGTGCTTTTAGAGCCTACTGCGAATTATAATATCGATGGGTTTACCGCTAAACCCAATGGGTTTTGGTTCGACCTTTGGGTCAACTCTACCAATACTAGCTTCGTTGGCACACTAAACCAAGAAGTGGGAGCCACAGCTACGACACGCATTCGCAACCCCAATAATCTGCCCTCTCAATTGGTAGCAGGACAGATAACGCGCATACGCTATCAATTCAATCGTTGGCGCGCTGCCAACATAATGCCAAGCCAAGCTCTCTTAACCGTTGCAACTCCAGTGCTCGCTGCTGGAACTACAGGTTATGTGAACGTTTCATTGGTAGGTACTGCACTTGCAGGAACTCCAGCAAATGCCCAAGTCTATGCATCGCCACAGGCCGATCTAGCAGCAGCAGGAGCAGGAGCCGGCTACTACATCAATTGCCGTATGTCAGCGTCAGACACATTGCGAATGTTATTCGTTGGAACGTTAGCAGGCGGCAACGTCAATTTCTTGGCTACTCGGCTCTAAAGGGGCCTAGTGGTACCACTAGGGTTTGAGCAATAAGGAATCTCAATGGCAGGAAATATTGCAAAGAATTGCTGGCAAGGAAACGGTCAACTGACAATTGGGAATACAGCCCAAAATGTCGGCTTTCAAGCAGACTTCCCGAGATCAGGATATTATACCATCCAATTCGACGTACAGCTACCGCCCCGATCGCGGGTCAACACAACAGAACCTGGAGAGATTGCAGCACGTCAACTCGTATTTCCGCGAGCCGAGATATTCTGGTCTGTCGAGGGGAATCAAGTACGAAGACTCATTAACTTGGCTAAAGGCGTCGCTATCAGCGGGGCTGGTCAAGCCGTTCGCGTTCGTATGTTCGATTACAGCATACTCAATATCAATACCCGAGAACCGAACTATACAGTGAGCGCTCAAGTAGTGCGCGGAACAAGACCTACAGGCGCAGGCTCAAAACCTCCCATATTAGAAGTGGCTGGCACTCTCAGTCCGGGAGCAGGCGCTATCGTCGACGATCGAGGAATAGCCTCCACTTTAATCATCCCAGGAAACAATACCGGATCGTGGTATGTACCGAACGACGCTGGAGTCGCGTCATTCTATCTGGGAATTGAATCTTCTGTGGGTGGGGTGGTACCGCCCTATACCAACAATGATATCAACGTGAGTCAGATACCAGCATTCATCGCTGGAACGCCTAATTTAGGATCTAGCAATTATGACAGCTTCAATTCATGGATTCCTTTATCCCCTTCTGCCGATCTAGTGCAAGTCACTAATACAACTGCTAACGCGGTTATAGTCACTTTGCATTGGGGTGTCGAGGGTTAGTCCAGAGACTAGTGGTACCACTAGGATTGACTTTTTAGTCAATTCTGTGGTACCATCGCCGTTGGAAGGGAGCGAGAACCATGGCTCAATTGACCACCCAAGAGATGATCGATCGCTTACGCATCAAACACAACGGCGCGACCGTCAGGCTCGAAGTCGATATCACAACGAAAGTCGACTTTGATAAAGTGTCTCATGACACCCACGCTTGGTTGACCGTTGGAGAGAAGCTCACATTGATCGGCGGCAACGAAACCCCTGACGGCGTTCATCTCATGGTCATCATCAATACTGACGAGCCTGGGCTACAATTAGCGGAAAGATTGACCCGGCATCTCATCCAAGAATATGGCGCTCAGGTAGTCACCGAATGGTTCCAACTTCAAGAGATCGATGCGATCGAAGTCTGGAATAAAACCATAGACACAGCCGAGGCTGCATGGTCTATCAATTCCAAAGGAGGGGAGGGATGAAAGCTAGTGGCAGCACTAAAGAGTTAGCGAGTCCCCCGGGTAAGGTCGTGTGGTGGGCATTGCAGGTTGGAATCGAATATCAATTCAGCCAAGGTAAAACAGCGTTTGAAGCAGCCGCCAAGATTGGACTGATACTCAGTCAATGCGGCGATATTCATATTGTCGCTAGGGGACACGATGACTGATGATAGGTTATTCGAGATGAGAGCTACTCTTTGCGACTTGCTCATCGGTCGTTGGATGCGCGCAGCAGCAGACGAGAAACTAGCGGAGGCTCTCGTATTAGAGGAGGGTGGTTGGATGAGCCAGGCGCAAGAGAGACTAGACCACGCAGCACATATCGAGTGGATTGCTCAACGCGCGGAGATGGGGCAGATCCTATGGGGCGGTCGACTCAATCGTTACGGCGAAAGGCCCGAGAGTGTGGCGGCCTAATGACAGGATTAGAGGCTAGTGGTAACATTAAGGTTGATATGAGACCAGTCAAAGTCATCAAACACGAGAAAGAATCGCGTTGTCCGATCTGTCGGCAATGGGATTGCGTATGCGATGATGGTAGCTTTGAGGGGTTGACGCGGTGCGGCTTATATAAGCTTGTTATGCATGGCCTAGTGGTACCATTAGGGCTTCCAGGGTGGGGTGGGAGTAGCGCAAC
>JACCDR012205116.1_pt1 | contig 31568 bp, 44 predicted proteins | sample 7446431 | NCBI WGS metagenome assembly JACCDR01 (sample SAMN15323443, study PRJNA562643) | freshwater metagenome | isolation source: river surface water | place: USA:Blue River Watershed | collected 2017-08-17
AAAGACGGTAAGATCAGTAAAAAACAAGCTGATTCAATGCGTAAAAAGCTTCAAATTAAAGTTGACGGCAAAATTGAAGATATCGAATTGGACATGTCAAACGATGAGGAACTTAAACGTCATCTTCAAAAAGCACGTGCATTTGATAAACGCGCTAAAGAATATTCTGACCTTAAAGGTACAGTAGACGGATTTGTTAAAAAACTTCTTAGTGGTAACGATGAAGAAGCTGAAATGGCTTTAGCTGAGCTTGGAATGAATCCTGAACAATTTGCTGCTAAACTATTAGAGCGTAAAATTAAAGAGATGGAAAAATCTCCTGAGCAAATTGAACGTGAACGGATGCAAAAAGAGCTTGAAGAACTCCGCGCTGAGAAAAAGCGTATCCAAGAAGAAAAAGAACAAGCTCAGATGGAACAACTCCGTGATCAATATGCTCAAGAAATTGAACGTGAAATCATGGATGCTTTGGATGGAGTAAAGTCTGTATTACCACGACAAAATCCAAGAGTGACTAAGCGTATTGCTCAAACTATGCTTCATGCTATGGAAAATGGTTATCACGATGTTACTGTTGCTGATGTTATACCAATCGTAGAAAAAGAATGGAAAGAAGAACTTAGATCATACTTTGACACTTCTGCTGAAGATATGATTGAAGAACTTGTTGGTAAACATAATTTGGATAAGCTTAGAATGAAGCGTATTGCTAAAAGCAAGCAAGCTCCAAAATCTAATGTTACACAAATTAAAGAAACTGGCAGTAAGCCTCAAGAACAAGAACAGAATCGACCTAGAAAGAGTTTAAAATCTTTCTTAAGGGAATAATATGAAAGTCCATTTATCAAGAATTAGATATGATAAGTCTGGGGTGTCAAAGCAAATTTTGACGCCTCACGGCATGATGACAATTATTCTTAACCAATCGGAGCTTACTTTTAGTATTAAAAATCATATTGGATATGAATTAGCTAAAGGTAAATCCAAGAGCTTAGCAGGACTTAAAAAGAAGGCTAAAAGTGTATTATGTAAGCTTACAGGCATTACATTCACTAAAGATTCACGTCCAGCAAGGCTTGGTAAGCGTATTGGTGGAATTAGAAAAGAAAACTCTAATTAAATTAACAAGATAGGTTAAGCGATTATTGTTCTACACTTTACTTGTGTTTTATGACCCATTAATACCCTTTTTAGGATTTAGTGGTATCAAGAGCCTGATAGTAAAACTAAAAATAATAAAAGCATAAAAAACAAAAATAAATTTTATAAAGGAAAAATAAAATGGCACAAAACAATGATTTAAGTACATTGAATGGTCTTTTTAAGACTGTTTATGACAAAGAAATGCAAGAGCTTATTCCAGATGGCGTGAAGCTCATGAACATGATCCCGTTTTCAAAGTCTAACCAAGTTGGAGCTAGCTACAATCAAGCTGTTGTTCTTGGATTAGAGCACGGTGTATCTTTCGGTGGACCTGGTGATGACGTTTACGATCTTAACGACGCTGTTGCTGGTAACGTAAAACAAGCTGAAGTTAAACCTTCATCTATCGTTTTAAAATCTATCCTTGGATATGTTACTGCTTCACGATCACTTGCTGGTGGAGAAAAAGCTTTTAAAGATGCTACTAAGTATCTCGTTGCTAACATGCTCCGATCACTCACTAAGAAACTTGAAGTAGAACTTCTTTATGGTCAAGTTGGTTATGCTACTCTTGCTGCTCAAGCTGCTACAAACACAATCCTTATTCCTGATGCTCAATGGGCTCCTGGAATCTGGGGTGGTGCTGAGAACATGCCAATCGACATCCGTGACTCTGTAGGTGGTAACTCACGCTTACGCAACATCTTGTCTGTAGATTTTGATGCTAAATCAATCACTGTAGACGGTGCTGCTGTTACTATCGCTGCTGGCGATGTTATCTTCCACAAAGGTGCATACGGAAAAGAATTTGCTGGTATCCACAAAATCATCACTAACACTGGTACTTTGTTTGGTATCGATGCTGCTACTTACACTCTTTGGAAGGGTAACACATACTCTGCTTCAAATGCTCCTTTGTCATTCCAAAAATTACAAGAAGCTATTGCTAAAGGTGTTGCTAAGGGACTTGAAGATGACGTAGTAGTTGTTGTAAATCCTGAAGTATGGGCAGATCTTTTGACTGACCAAGCTGCTTTACGCATGTACGATCAATCTTACTCTCCATCAAAAATGTCTAATGGCGCTAAAGAAATTGAATTCCATGGACAAAATGGTATGATTAAGATTATGCCTTCATTGTACTGTAAGCGTGGATTTGCTTACGTACTTTGCACAGAAGACTGGGAGCGTATCGGTTCATCTGAAGTTACTTTCCGTCGACCTGGAAGAAACGATGATTTCTTTAAGGAAGTTGAAAGTAAAGCCGGCTACGAACTCAGAGCCTTTGCCGATTTCTGCATCTTCTGCCATAGACCAGGCGTTGCTGTATTAATCGATAGCATCAACTAAACATAAACTTGTTTAGGATAATATCCTTTAAGGGGAGCCGCAAGGCTCCTCTTTTTTATTTATAATCCACATCCTTGCTATATTCCCAATTATCCATATTTCTCAAATATATCCCTAATCCACTTACATGTTTAACTTCACCCATCATTATCTCTATTAAACGATCATAAACATTATGATGTACTCCAATATTAAATGTATCATAAAGTGTCACAAGTATATTAAATCCAAAACCATTGTTTGTAAACGGTTCTGTATTACAAGTATATACCTCACGCTTTATCATAAGTTATATCCTGTGAATCTAACATGTTTATAATATTATTTCTTAAATTCATAATATATATTTCATTATTAATAAGTTTGAATTTTTGAAGGCTTGATCTTGAAATATACTCAAAAAATATTTGTTTAAAAACTTTTTCATGAATATTATTCCATATCTTACCACTAAATCCTGCATTAAGATAATTTTTACTTATATGATAAGACTTATGTTTTATCATAATCTATATCCACACTGTAATCACATAAATTTAACATGTTATATTTTATTAATCTCATATAAGATTTAGTATTGGAATTTATAAATTTTTTTACCAAAAAATTTTTATAAATAATTCTACCCTCTAATGTATTCAATATTTCACCACTAAATCCAGAATTAAGATAATTATGAGCTTTAGTGTATTCTACACGATATCCTTTTTGTTTAATCATATTTTACATCCGTACTATAATCCATATATTTCATAATATTTCCTCCTCTATAAGAAAATAATTCAGGAGTAACTACAATTTTAAATTTACTTAAAATTAAATCATATCGTATAATTTCATTAATACCTGAATATAATTTATTAACAAATGCCATTATTGTTTCATAAATTCCTCCACCTAAAAACACATATTCTTTCTTTTTCTTTATATATAATCCACATCCGTACTATATTCCATATATTTATCAATAGTTTGAAATATTTCTCTATATAAAAATATATTACTATTTATATCAAATCTTAGATAAAAATCAATCTTCCCTGCTGATGATCTATATAAAAAATCAATAATTTTATATGAAAAAGAAACTTTACCTAAAAATAAATCGTTATTTATATATTCTTTCTGTTTCTTCACAAATCTTCATCTTTCAATAATTCTATGGTAACAATTCTATTCTCAAGATCAACCTTAGTCACAACTAATCTTAATCCTTCTGAACCTGCCCATATACCAGGAGCAAAATCTTCTGGTTTAAATTGATGTTCAATTTTATATACATCCGGTGGAATTGTCATTTGTATTTTCACGGATTAAACATCCTTGAGCTACGATCAGTTCTCACACCTAAATCCAAATGAACCCATGTCGTTTTAACTCCACGTGTAAAATCTGGATTTTCCAACCACAAGTTATACTTCTTCAAAACTTCAGGCTTACTCTTACACAAATTTGCCAGCGTCTGCTTATCATCATCCAATATATCAATAGCTCTACAAGTTGTGTGTAAGCTCTTTTTAGCAGCATTTTGAATCTTAGCGTTAACACTACTAGGTCTAAATCCAGACGACACCTTGTATTTCTCTGGATCTACTCCTAGCTCTTTCAAACAAGTATTAACAGCTTCTAAAAGTTTGGCAGCGTTATCCAAATATTCTTTAGTTAGTTCTGGATGTTTTTCTCTGTCTGGGTAGCTTGAGCTTGCAGTAAGGTATTCTTTAAGTGTTATCATTCTAATAACCTTGCTATACCTGAGATAGTTAACCAAACAACTACCCCAGATAAACAAGCTGTAGGTAATAATAAAGGGTGTTGCCAAATTCCAACTAACATTAATGATATTATAGGAAGTAGAAACAATATTCCAATAATTTTATTTTTCATTTTACATCCTTTGGTTGTATTACTTTACCCTTCTTATCATAAAATGTCAAACATAGACACGTACCTTCTGTCTCTATATCTATAATTTCCTCAAGTTTATATTTCACAACTTTACTAATATCCAAAATATCAGCAAAGTCTTGTAGATCCAAAAATGCGTCTCCATCTTCTGTAGTTTTTACTTTAAGTTTTTTCATACTTCTCCAATATTACATCTAAATCAATTAAAGGTATAAATAATAATTCACTAGCTTTAGCTCTACCAATATAACCTAATTCTAAAGCATGTTTTATAAGCCAAATATGATTGTATTCCAAAGCTTCATATTGACCTAATGTTACAAATTCTACATCATCAGGACTAACAGGTAAATTGTTATCTTTTATATCTTTTCCAGTAAATATATTAATTATCATAGTTTATATCTCCTGAGTAATCTTGCATAAGTATTGTATATTTTGGTATAATATATAACCAATAATTACGGAATTTGTTCCATTCTAATGTAAAATTAACTTTTTCTTCAATGTGTGGATTTATATGATCATCCATTGCGTTCCATATCTTACCGCTAAATCCATTATACATATAATATGCGTCAGGTGATAAACAGTGTGCTTTACGTTTAATCATACTTCACATCCGAACTGTAATCCATATATTTATCTATTTTATTTTTTATATGATGAGACAAGAAGTTAAGTCTGGGAATATTAATTTGTCCTCCTACTTGTCTCCATAAATGAGATTCATTGTTTAATATAGTTTTAGAAAAAACATTTTTTGCTATAACTTGCCATAATACATTAGCGATTTCATTATAATACATAACTCTGTTACTTTTTGTCATAATCTATATCCGTACTATAATCCATAAATTTAGTAAGTTTTTTAATTGCTTCTAAGTATGGAAAATAATTTATTTTTATAGAAGGTCTAAAATGACTTATATGACAATTAAAACTTTTAAATAGCATCGCGTCTATCTTAGATTTAAACGGGAGGTATTCTCCAAAAAATGCATCAAAATCTGTATGCGCTCGTTGTTTCTTCACTAATCCAGTCTAACCTCTACTTACCTCAAAGTCAACCAAAAGCTTAGTAAATCTATATAATTACTGGTTAAAAAGTGTATTATTCTGAGATTTTCTTAATGAAATTAACAAGATAAGTTAGACCAATTATAAAGGTTAAACATACATGTCGACACCCATAATAGTGAATAATAAAACATTTAACTATCCTACAGATGGTAACGATCCGTCGTGGGGACAAGACGCTAGCGACTGGGCGATAGAAGTAAGTAATGTTTTAGACACCATATTAGCTCCAGGTGATATATTAGCTACCACATTCAATATAAACGACGACACATCCGTTGCTACACAAATTCAAGGATTAGCTTTTGATTCTTCTTTAAACCGATCAGCTAAAATCCAATATTCAATCTACCGTACATCTACGGATAATCCAAGTGGTAATGCAGAATCTGGTGAAATTGACATTATTTACGATAACTTAGCACCAGTAAATCAAAAATGGAAAATGACACAGAACAAAAACGGTGAAGCTGGAGTTGTTTTGTCTATTTCAGATTTAGGACAATTTTTTTACACATCATCACAAATTGATACAGGTAGTGGTGGATATAGCGGAATTATGAAATTTTCTGCTAAGTCTACTGCAATTTAAGGAGTATTATAAATGGCTTTTAATCCTTTCAAAATTCTTAAAGGTTTGATCATCCAACGTGAAAATACGTTGACTCCCGACAAAATTGAAATTACACCTAATGGTACAGCAAGCACAACCACTACTATCCAGTCTTCTCAGACTGCAAATAGAACTCTTACTTTACCGGATGCTACTGACACGCTTACAGCAAATGCAGCAACACAAGCTCTTACTAATAAAACCATTGATGCAGATTTAAACACTATTACAAACATTGAAAATGCTGACATTAAGTCTGGTGCTGCAATTGATGCTACTAAAATCCATGACGGAAGTGTTGATAACACTGAGTTTGGGTATTTAAATGGCGTTACATCTTCTATTCAAACACAATTAACTACTAACGCTACAGATATTTCAAATCATATTAACGACATTAGTGATGCTCACGATGCTAGTGCTATCTCAAATGTACCAAGTGGAAATCTTGTTGCAACAACAGTCCAGGGTGCTTTAGATGAAATCCAAACTGAACTTGATGCTGTATCAATTTTAGCTAATGATGCTGCTGATAAGAATCTTTCTAACTTACTAGCTCCTACTGCTATTAATCAAGATTTATTACCAGATACAACCTTAAGTAAAAACATCGGATCTTCTACTTTAGAATTTCAAGAGATCAGTGCAAGTTCTTTAAAATCTTCATCTAATTTAAATGTAGCTAGTAGAAATAATGCTGGTTCTACAGGTGCTGTTAGTATTTTCACTGGAGATTCTTCTGGTTCAGATTCAGGTGAAGTTTATATCGGTAGCGGTACTGCTGCTGGTACACGTGGTGAGATTATTTTAGATGGTAGTGCTGTTAATGTTAGTAATGCAAAAATTACAAACTTAGCTGCTCCTACTGCAGCTAGTGATGCGGTAAACAAAGAATATGCAGACAGTATTGCTGCAGGATTAGATCCAAAAGCTGCTGTACGTGTTGCTACTACTGCTTCACTTGGTGGTTCATACGCTACTACTCCAAATAATGGTAGATTTACTGGTGCTGCTACATCTGTAGACAGTGTATCTTTAACTGCTGGCGATAGAGTATTAGTTAAAGATCAAGTTGATCAAAAACAAAACGGTATATACGTTTATGATGGAGCAGGTCAGTACACTAGATCTAGCGATATGGACGGGTCCCCTTCTAGTGAAGTGTCTGCAGGTAATTATACGTTTACTACACAAGGCACACTTAACTCTGCTACAGGATATGTTCTTACTGGTAATGGAACATTAACACTAAACACAGATAACTTAGTATTCACACAATTTAGTGGTGGATCTAGCGGTGCTTCTAGATTTTTAGATAATCTTTTATCTCCTACTGCTATTAATCAAGATTTACTTCCTAGTGCGAATAATACTAGAGATATAGGATCTTCTTCTTTAAAATTTAAAGATGCATATTTACAAGGTAATTTAATTGTTGAAGGAAATATCACAACTTCTACTGGAGATATTTTAACAGTAAAGACTGCTGACGGAACTTCTTCATCGTTATTACAACTTACATCAGGAACTGCTTCTGCTGGAGCGACAGGTGGAGTTCAAATTACATCAGGTAATGCAGTAGGAGCTTCATCAGGTAATATTGTGATCCAAACAGGAACAAGTTCTGGTGGTAGTAGGGGTCAGGTAGCTTTAGATGGAAGATTTATAAATGTTCAATCTGGAGCATTAAATATCCAACAAGGCCAAACTGCAGTACCTAATTCTTCACAACAATCTTTGACTATTCCTTCTTCTGGTGCTACAGAGGGTTTACCTTTACTTACTGCAAGCGATTCTACTGTACGTGATATATTAACTACAGGTCCAGAAGGTTTACCACAAGCTCAAAATTTAATTGATAATGGTGATGCTGAAGGTAAGCTTACAAGTTCTACATCTATTCTTGTTCCATATGCTGACGCAGCTCAGTCTACTCCAGTTGATGGAACTGGCGGTACACCAAATGTTACTACTGCAGTTACTGCTACTACTCCACTTGCTGGATCTAAGTCCTACACATTAATCAAAGATGCAGTTAATCGTCAAGGACAAGGATGGGCTATCCCATTTACAGTAAATCCAAGTAATCGCGCTAGAGTGTTGTCAATTAAGTTTGATTACATTGTAGATTCTGGTACATTTGTAGCTGGTACTTCTACGACAGATTCTGATGTTACTGTTTATATTTACGATGTAACAAATTCTACATTAATCCAACCAAGCTCATTTAGATTATTATCCAATTCTACAACAATTGCAGATCAATTCCAAGCTGAATTTCAAACTAGTCAATCTGGTAGCTCATACAGATTAATTTTTCACTGTGCTACAACTAGTGCATCTGCTTATACATTGAAGGTAGACAACATTATTGTTTCACCAAGTGAATATGTGTTTGGTACACCAATTAGTGACTGGCAGTCTTATACTCCTACTGTAAGTGCGGGTTTTGGTACGGCCACTAACATTTCTGCTAGATACAGAAGAATTGGTGACTCTATTGAAATCCAAGGAAGTCATACTAATGGAACTGTTGCCGCATCTCTTGCAAGTATTTCTTTGCCATCTGGTTTATCTCTAGATTCTGCGAAATTATCCATAACAAATACAACTGCAAATCCTGGTAACATGGTTGGTAATTGGTCTGCTTCAAATGCTTCAGGTCAATTTGGATTTGCTGTAACTGCTCCATCAACAAGTACAACACTTATTTATTTTGGTGGAAATAATTCTGTTGCAGCAAAACTTACTCCGCAAAATGGTTCTGCAATGTCTGATAGTTCTGTGGTTTTTGCTTACAGATTTGTCGTACCAATCGCAGGCTCGTCATCATCTGTGCAAATGGCAGATTCTACTTCTACGCGCATAGTAGATTTTTCTGGTTATGTAGCAGCTAACCAAGCATTAACTGCAAACACTACAAATATAAATTTAACAGCGGATAAAGATAGTCATTCTGCTTGGTCAACTAATACTTACACTGTACCTGTTCCTGGTGATTATTTAATTACGGGCTCTACGGCACTAACTTCCGGCTCTGGAAGTGTGCAAGTTTATTTAAACGGAGTAGCAAATAAGTTTATTGGAGGAGCGTCTAGCACTTCTTATATTGGAAATTGTGCTATTATTCCAAATTTAAAAACTGGCGACACATTAACATTTAGATTAAGTGCCTCTCAGACTATAGTTGGTGGAGCAATAGGTGCATCAAGTAATTTTAGCATAAGCAGAATTTCCGGTCCGGCACAAATTGCTTCAAGTGAAAAAATATTATTTTCTGGTTATGTTTCTACAAATCAAGCATTGACTGCAAATACTACTAATTTACCTGTGACATCAATTAAAGATACACACTCTGCTTGGACAGGCTCTACATACGTTTGTCCAATTGTTGGAGACTACGAAATAAGTTTTACTGCAATTACTACCGGCGTTGCCGGAACTATGAAAGTTTACAGAAATGGTTCTTTATTTGGAACGTTGCAGACTGTAAATACTACTGTTTTTGCAAGCGGTACATTATTAGTAGAAAATTGTGTTGCTGGTGATATTTTATCATTAAGATGTGACGCTTCATTAACTATTTCTGGAGGCGCCGCAACCGCAGGAGCAAGACTTGGAATTAAACGCATACCAGGAAGTAACTAAAGAATAGGAAACAGAGGCTAAGATGGCAGATATACAAAAACCAATGGCTAAAATAGATGGTCAGCAAGTATTGAAGGAAATCTTCAATCAAGCTGATCATAGTATTACTACTGCTGGATTTGTTTCATCCAAAGTAGGAGCTAAGATTACTCGTACTGCACAAAGTTCTACAGTTGATGATTACAGTTATTTTGATGGAGCTAATTTACTTTACACAATTAGAATTACTTATTCTTCTTCTGCTAAAGAAGAAATAAGTGAAGTTGAGAGGATAGCGTAAATTGGGATTAACCTATAATATATTTACAGGTCAATTAGACTTCACTGGTTCTTCTGGTGGTGGAGGCGGAGGTGCTGCTGATCGTTTTGTTGACACATTCAACAATACAACAGATTGGTCAGGACCAACTTCAGGATTATATACAATTACAGTTACAGCAGCTACACATACAAAAGGAACTAATCCAAATGTTCAAGTGTATGAATTAGTAAGCGGTAACTATGAACAAGTGCAACCAAATTCAATAGTAATCAACATTTCTGGCGATGTTATTATTAGTGCGTTAGAAACACCAGACACAAGATTTAACGGTTTAATTTTAATTATATAGGAGTAAGAAATGTCATTTAAAATTAAAGGTTCAGCAGAGGTTAGTGGTAAATTTAAACTTAACGCTGAAAGTATTAATAGAGCATTGACAGTAGACGCAAATGGAGAACTTACTTCATCTGCAGTAACAGCAACAGAATTGAGTCAATTGTCTGGAGTAACTAGTCCTATCCAGACTCAATTAAATAATACAAGTACTGGACTTACTGATCATATTAATGACGCTAGTGACGCTCATGATGCTAGTGCTATTAGTAATGTCCCTGCTGGTAATCTTGCTGCAACAGATGTCCAAGCTGCTTTAAATGAATTACAATCTGATATTGACACTAGAGCTTTAGATGCTGACGTAATTAAAAAAGATGGATCTGTAGCTTTTACTGCTGATCAATCAATGGGTGGTAATCAGCTTACAAACTTAGGTGCTCCTTCTGCTTCTAGCGATGCTGCTACTAAATCATATGTAGATTCTGTAGCTGAAGGTTTAAAACCAAAACAAGCAGCGCGTGTTGCTACTACTGCTAATATCACTCTTTCTGGACCTCAAACTATTGACGGAATCTCTGCTATTGCAGGAGACAGAGTATTAGTTAAAGATCAAACTACTGCTTCACAAAATGGTATATACGTTGTTGCTGCAGGCGCTTGGTCTAGATCTTTAGACTTTGACTCTCTTACTCCAATTGATGAAGTAAACGGAGCAATGGTAGCAGTACAGGAAGGAACATCCAATGCTGGAAAAGTTTTTGTCCAATCCGGAGTCGTTGCAACAATCGGTACAGATCCTATTAATTTTATTTTCTTTAATTCTTCCGCGTCTCTTGTAGGTGGAGATGGTATCGCTGTTTCTGGCAATAACATTTCTGTTGATCATGACGGCGAAGGTTTAGCTTTTGTTGCAAATCAGTTAGCTTTAGAACTTGACGGATCTACCCTCACTAAATCAGCTAGCGGTCTTAAACTTTCTGATACAGCAGTAACACCAGCTACACTTGGTTCAGCTAGTGAAACTGTTACTATTACTGTAGACCAACAAGGACGTTTAACAGCAGCTAGTGAACAAGCTATTTCTATTACTGCTTCACAAGTAAGCGATTTTAATTCTGCAGCACAGACTGCTACTATATCACAAGTAATTACAAATGGTGTAACTACTAAAGCTCCTAGTGAAGATGCGGTATTTGACGCTTTGGCTGGAAAAGCTTCAACTACTTTAAATAATCTTGGTACAACATCAATTAATGCTGATTTACTTCCTGACAACACAGGTAATAATCGAAATCTAGGTTCAAGCTCTCAGATTTGGAACGTCGTTCGTGTACAACAAAGTTTTGCGTATATTTATAATCTTCGAGACACTGCGACTGGAAACAATAATACTACTGTAATGCGCGGTGACGGCGCTACGACTCCTGGCGGTAATAGTGTTGGGTCATACATCGCTCACAACGGTCCAACAAATTTTAGTATTTTTACAAATAACAATGGCTTAGCCGATGCCAACCCTTCCCGTTCTTTATTTTTTGAGACAGGAGATAAGACTGCAGGAACCGGAAATTCTGGAGCAATTACACTTAGAACTGGAACTTCATCCGGAGGAACTCGTGGTGAAGTTAGTATTATTTCAAGACAGATTAACGTAAACTCTCAGAAGATAGTAAATCTTACTGATCCTACCGCAGCTCAAGATGCTGCAACAAAAAATTACGTAGATTCAGTTTCTGGAGCTTCTGCTGGTGATATCGCTGAAACAAGTTTTGCATTAGCTAATAACCAAACAACTCCAGCAAATGTTACAGGATTTGCTTTTGCTAACGCTACAGTAAGAAGTTTTGAAGCTTTAGTAAGTGTTGAAATCGATGCTACTGCAGACTTATTTGAAGTGTTTACTTTGAGAGGTATCCAAAAAGGAGCTTCTTGGGACATGTCTGTTACAGCTAATGGCGATGATTCACAGGTAGTATTTAGCATAACAAACGCAGGACAAGTTCAATACAGTTCGGGAAATATCGCAGGTTTTAGTTCTGGATTGATCAAATTTAGAGCCATCACTCTTACGGTGTAGTAAATGGAAGTATATAAAATAACTAATTTAATAAATGACAAGTGTTATATAGGAGTTACAAAAAGGAACTTCTATATAAGATATAATTATAGAAAAGATTGGTGGAATGCTCCATCAATTAATAAGCATTTAAAAAATTCAGTTATAAAATATGGTTCTATTAATTTTAAAGTTGAAATTTTAGAAGAATGTATTTTTGAAGATGAATTGTATTTTTTAGAAAAATATTACATAAAAAGATATCAATCTAATAATTCAAAATACGGTTATAATTTTACTAGTGGTGGAGATAAAGGTTATTTTCATAGTAAAGAAAGTAATGAAAAGAATAGATTAGCACATTTAGGTAAAAAAGCTAAGGGTAAAAATATTAAGGGTCATAAAAAACCAAAAGAATTCATAGAAAAAAGAATTAAAACAATGAAGGATCTATTTTCTTCTGGTAAATTAATTCCTTGGAATAAAGGTAAGAAGATTGGACCTATGGCTCCTGATGCAGTGAGAGCTAGTGCTGAAGCTCATAAAAAAAGAATCATTTGTACAGATTTACAAGGAAATTTTATAAAAGAATACAAAGGACTAATAGATACTAAAATTGACGGATTTAATCCTTCTATTGTATGTTTATGTTCAAAATATCCTAATAAATATAAAACGCATAAAGGATTCAAATTTAAATATAAGGAAGATTATGAGTAACTTACAGAGAAGCAAATTTAGTGGAGATCAAATCTTAGGATTTGTCTTAGATGAAGAAAAAGGAGCTTTAATTACAGTTCCTCATGAAAATCAGGAATTTTCCATTGAACTTAGCGCAGAGGACGGGGATAGCGTAAAAGCTGTCCTTCCTAGCATAGAATTAGCTGGAAATCAAGAAAAAGCTTGCATTGGCATCAAATGTGTGGTATTATACGTAATAAAAGGGTCAGCACAAGTTCTTGTTTCTCCTTTATCTCAAGGGGATGTATTTTTACCTTTAGTAGATTTGCAAGCGCCAGGAATGACTCAAACTAAACATATTTGCGCTCAGAGAGTAAAACTTGTACTTGGTGAAGACTCTGAAGCCTATCTCTGTGGACATGGATAATGGGAAAAGTAAAGATTACAGTAAATCCAGAACAAGAACATAAGACTGTTGTCCAAGAACAGAAATTGGATTTACAACCGCTTACACGTGAAGTTATTGTTGAAAAACATACTGTAGAAGTACAGAAATGTGAAGGATGTAAGTGTAAGCCTGACTATAGACTGCGTAAATATACAGCAGGGGTTAGAAAAGAATTGGATCATAAAGCTGATCATAAGTCTGTAGATTTACTTAATATACGCTTAGATGTGCAAAAAAAGAATATACAAGATTTAGCTCAATCTGTAGATGCTTTACATGCAGATTTAAACGGATTAGATACTAAGTCTGAAGTTATTAAATTAGAAAAACAAATTTCTAAATTGGATCATCATTTAGAACTTATTGAACAAGAACTTAAGGTTAAACCTGTAAGTATTAAAACTGAAAGAGTGATTGAAAGATTTGATCACAGATTAACTTTAGCAACAATTTTAATGTTAGTTATTAATGCATTTTTAGTGATGCATATTTTATCAAATTAAGGGGAAAAGTATGAAAAAAGGTATGAAAGAAATGATGGAAGAATTAAGTTCTTCTGGCAAGCCAAAAAAGATGGATGAGAAATCTATCCAAGCTAAAATGGACATGTTGATGGAACTATTAGGTGTTTCTGAAGAAATGCTTAAAGGTAAGTCTAAGATGGGTCTTGATGAAGCTAAAGCTATGAAAGTAGCAGTAATGGCTAAAGACAAAGAAGGTCTTAAACAAGGTTTAGAAAAAGCTGAAGATATCCTTGAGGGTGAAATGCCTGAAATGGAAGAATCTGAAGACATGGAAGAAGAATCTTACGCTGATAAGATGAATCCATTAAAAGATGAGGAAGAAGAAACTGAAGAAGAATAATCTCTTACAGTAACTTTTTTCACATAAAGGAATAAAATGTCTACATTACCTTATTACACAACTGATTCTTTAATAGAAGCTATGAAAAGGTCTTTTAATATACCTGTAAGTCAGCGTACATTTCAAAACGCGGATTTTATAGCTTTTCTTAATGAAGAAATGTCTCTAGCTTTAGTGCCTGAGATTATGAAAATGAAAGAAGATTATTTACTTACTACAGTGAATATTCCTCTAATCGGTAATGTTTTGCAGTATGAAATTCCATATAGAGCTGCAGGTAATAAGCTTAGAGAAATAGCTTATAGAGATGTTAATCAAAACTTGTTTGAAATGACTAAAATTAACATTGGTAATCTTCCATATTATAACTATATTAGATCTAGTAATAATATGCCATATGCTTACCATATTACAAACAATGTTATTAACTTAGTTAGTAACTACAGTTCTGATAATGGTACTCTTGAAATAAGCTACTACATGCGTCCTAACCAACTTGTATTGCTAGAAAATGTAGGAATAATCCAAAGTATAGACACTAATACTAATGAAGTGTTTTTGGATAAAATCCCTACTGGATATAGTGTAAATGTAAAGTATGATGTTGTTCAAAATACTTCTCCCCATAAGTGTTTAGCTATTGATTTAAACATTACAGCAATCAATACTGTTAATAAATCCGTTACACTTGCTAGCTTACCTACCGGACTTAAAGTTGGTGATCATTTCTGCTTAGCTCAAACTACAGCTATCCCACAAATTCCTTCAGACATGCATCCAATCTTAGCTCAACGCGCAGGTCGTAGATGTATGGGTTCACAAGGTGACGCAGAAGCAGTACAAGTATCTAGTGGAATTATAAATGAATTCCAAGAAAATGCTATGACGCTAATTTCTGATCGTGTAGATGATTCACCTAAAGTAATTGTAAATAACAGAAGTCCACTTTCTAGAGGCATATTCAATAGACGTTCACGCTTTAGAGGTGTTTAATGGTCAACCAGCAGTCTACTGTTCTCCGCGCATCAGGACTGAACACATTTCAAAATTACTTTTCTCTTAGTCCTGGTTCTCTGCTTGAGGCGTTGAATGTTAATATAGACAGAGATCAAATTATTGAACCACGCAGAGGCTTTAAGCAGTACGGCAATACCTTTGGTGGAGCTAACGATAGAATCAAACAATTAATTTCTTATAAAGGACGTGTTCTTAGACATGTTCTTACCAAACTTCAATATGACAATGGTTCTGGTACATTCTTTGATATTTCTGGTACAGTAAATGAAGTAGATTCTGGACTTAGAATTAAATCCATTGAACAAAACGGTAATCTCTATTTTACTACTTCTCAAGGTATTAAAAAAATATCTATATTAAACTCTAGTGGATTTGCTGGATCTTCTGTTCAACCTGCGGGCGGAGTTAAAGCTTTAAATCTTACAGGAAATGTTGATTATTCTACTCCTGGATTTCTTCTTGGTAACTACAATGTTGCTTACAGATTAGTTTGGGGGATAACAGATCCAAACGATAATTTATTATTAGGTGTTCCTAGTAATCGTTTAGTTATTGAAAACGTAGCTACTACTAGTGCTACAGTAGAATTGACATCTTCTATTCCAAGTCAAGTAACTAGTACATCATATTTTTATCAATTATATAGAAGTGCTATATTTGATCAATCCTCTGGACCTGTAGATCCAGGAGATGATTTATATTTAGTATATGAAGATTTTGTAACATCTACAGATTTAACTAATGGGTTTGTTAATATCGTAGATATTACTCCAGAAGACATTAGGGCTGGCGGAGCTTTACTTTATACTAATGCTAATAGTGGTGAAGGTATAGAACAAGCTAATGAAATTCCTCCATTTGCTAGAGATATTGATGTATATAAAGGTTATACTTTTTATGCTAATACTTCTACAGTTCAAAGATTAAATTTAGCAGTACTTGCTGTGGATGATTTTGATAGCGGTATATCTAGTATTACAATTACTAATGGAACTAGTTCAAACACATATACATTCAGAGGCACAAATGCTTCTGGTGATTTAAATTTTGGTGGAGTTTTAGCTGATTATTATAATGCTGCTCCTGGTGTTGCTAAGTATTTTACATTAAATTCTTCTCTAGATGAGAGAGAATATTTATTTTGGTTTAAACGTAACGTAACAAATGATTTAGAACCTTCTGTAGCTGGTAAGATTAATGTTGAATTGGATATTACCGCTTCAGCAACAGTTAATGATATTGCTAATGTCGCAGCACAAGTATTAGTAAATACTGGAGATTTTAATACATCTGTTAGTTTAGGAGTGGTGAGTGTTGACTGGGCTAATAACGGTGCAATTGCTACTAATGGTGGTTATTCTGACACTGTCGGTGCTTCTTTAGATTTTACTGGATTTGTTAATGGCACTGGTGAAGATATAGCAAATAATTTTGTATTTCTTCCTAGAGTACCTGCTTTGAATGAAGTAGGCTTGACACCATCTCAACAAATTGAACAATTAACTTTATCTTTAATTAATGTAATTAATGCACAAGATACATTAGTTAATGCTTACTATTTATCAGGCGTGGCAGATACTCCTGGTCAGTTCTTATTAGAAAATAGATTAGTTACAGGTAACGCTTTTTGGGTTTATGCTGATTCTAGTACAACAGGAGCAGAGTTTAATCCAACTTTACCTGCTACAAATACAGCCACAGTAATTTCAACAAATGAAGTAAAGCCTAATAGAGTTTACTATTCTAAGTTTCAACAACCTGAAGCTGTGCCTTTAGTAAATTATTTAGATGTTGGTCCAAAAGATAAAGCTATTACTAGAATTGTAGCTTTAACTGATAGTTTATTTATTTTTAAAGAAAATGAGATTTATCGTTTATCTGGAGATAGTCCTCCATTTCAAGTTACAAGCTTTGATAAATCTGTATATTTAACTGCTCCAGATTCTGCTGCAGTTTTAAACAATCAAGTATATTGTTTAACTACACAAGGTATAATTGCAGTTACTGAATCTGGCGTTCAAGTAATGTCACGTCCTATTGAAAATGCTATATTAGGTGTGCAGAAGTTTGGTGATCAGTATAAAACTCTTTCTTTTGGTGTATCATATGAGTCTGATCGCGCTTACCATATTTGGACTCTTACAAATGAAAATGACACTGTGGCCACACAATGTTACAGATATAATACTTTCACTAACTCTTGGACAAGATGGGATGAATTTGCAACATGTGGATTAGTTCATTTTAACGATAATAAAATGTATTTAGGTTCTGGTGAAGCTAACATAGCTTTACAAGAACGTAAAACTTTAACTAGACTTGATCATGCTGATAGACAATACGATTTAAATGTGTTAACTAATGGAGTAATTGGTACAGTTTTACAGTTAAGTTCTATTGGGTTAAGTGAGTCCGGAGACAGAGTAATCCAAGATCAATACTTAACTATCGCTCAGTTTAACCGCTTACTTAAAATGATTGATAGAGATAATTTTATTAATCAATTTAGTACTCCTAATTACTTTTCTACATTAGAAGTACTTCCTGGAAATAATATTAGACAAAAACTTGAAGATTTAGCTAATAAATTAGACGCTGATCCGCAAGTAGCTCAAACTAATTACTTATCCTCTATTGGAACTTACAATCAAACTTTAACTAGTACTACACATACTACATCACAAGTTACAATTAACTTTGTTAGTAATTCAATTTTAACTAATCGATATGTTACAATCTCAGGTTCTGACACTGTTCCTTCTATTGATGGAACGCATCAAGTTATTTCTCAGACTGGAACTACAATTGTTATTAACGCTGAAATTAGTACTGACGGAACTACTGGTACTGTAGTAAGTGCAGATGAAGATTTTAGAGATGCTCAAGCTTGCTTTAATATTATATCTAATTTACTAAATGTAGATACTGGATTGTTCTTCTCTAATTATTTTACATCTACTGGTAGCGTTGGTCAAGAAGGATTAATTTTAGACACATCTCCTGTGGAAAATGAACTTACTCTGGATTATGCTCTCCCATATTTACAAGGTCCTATCACGTTATATAAATCCATAAACTGTGAAGTTGTATATACTCCACAATTCTTTGGTGATCCTTCTATGCTTAAGCAAATTAGTGAAGGCACTATGATGTTTGAAAATTCTAACTATAGCGGAGCTGTGTTTTCTTGCTCATCGGATTTATCTCCTTTCTTTGAGCCAATTCCTTTTGATGGCCAAGGTTTAGGTGACTGGGGTCAGTTTGTATGGTCTAATCAAAACTGGGGAGGAGTTGGTGCTCCTATTCCACTTAGAACATATATTCCAAGACAGAAACAAAGATGTAGATTTTTAAATATTAAATTTGAACATAATGCTGCTTTTGAAAAGTTTAGCATATATGGAATGAGTTTAACATTTAGAATGATTAGTTCAAAGGCGTATAGATAATGAGCAGATTTAAAGCTTTAGCTAAAATGTTAGGGACTAAATTAGACGATGCGTCTAAAGTATTAGAAAAGATTGATAATCCAGAATTAGCTACATCTTTAAAGGGTGAAGCTAGGGAAGATTATTTAAAAGCTTTAGATGAAGTTTATGGACCACAAAGTAAACGATCTAAAGATATGGGATTTGGAGATGAAAATTATTATCACGGAACTGCTGAAAATTTTGAAGAATTTAAAAATATTAATGAAGGATTAAGTGGTAGGTTATCTAAAAATACTCATTTTTTAACTCCTCAATCAGAATTAGCTAATAAATTTGCAGATCATGCTGCAATAAAAACTAACAAATCTGACTTTATTAAAAATTTAGAAGAAAATTTAAGAGATGAAAGTGTAAAATTATTAGATGAATATATAGCTAAAACTGGTAGTGCAATGCGCGCACTAAAAGATCCTGAATATTTATTAAAACAAAAAAAATTAGATAGACTAAAAGATGATATTATGACTACAAATAGTACAGTTATGCCTTTAAAAGTAAGAACTACTCCTAAAATTATTAAAGGAAAAGGACAAGAATTACCTATATCATTAATAAATGAACATACTAAAGACAATCAATCTGTCTTATTTAAAAACTTTAAGGATAATCCTAGTTTATCTGATAAAACTAAAAGTGATATTTTAGCTATAAAAGATCCTTCTCAAATCCGTTCTAAATATGCAGCATTTGATCCACGATTTAAAGATTCTGCTTTACTAATGGCAGGAGGTGCTACAATTCCTACAACAGATATAAATCCATTAGAATCATTTAAAGGCATACAAGAGAATATATTAGAGCCTGTTATGTCTAAATACAATAAACTAAAGTCGTATGTTACAGACCCATTATCTAAACAATTAGATTTAACTAAAGATAAATCCGCTAGTAAAGATTTAAAAACAGCTCTAGACATGGGATTAGACCCTATAAATTTAATTCCTGGTGCTCCTGGTATTGGTGCCGGACTTCTCCAAATGTTGGGTGAAAAAGATGAGGAGGAATAATGCCAAAGATAGAAATACCTAGTAAAATTAGAGTAGAGAATTTTAGTGAAGAAGACAGATCAACAGCCTCTGGTATAGCTGCTGTATATAATCAGTTTGTCGATCAGCTTTATTTCTTACTTAATGGAGCTTTGGATGATGCTAATATCAATGTCCAGAATGTTACGTTTAATGTTGTAACAGATGGTACTGGTAAAATAGTAAATAATCCAACCGTTAAGTTTTCTCTTAGAAATAGGACCATTTCCGGTGCTACGTGTATTAAAGCTCTATGCTTAAATAATATACAACAATACCCTCTAAGCTGGCCTGGAATGACTTATGACGTTAATAACGATACCATTATCATTAAGAATATTACGGGGTTACAAGCCAACAGTCAATATAGCTTAACTTTTAGACTTTTTGGCTAAAACCTCAAGGAAATTAACAAGATAGAGTGAGGACTATACTTAAATGGCTTATATTGCACCTACACAAACTAATCCAAATGATCCTAATGAGCAGCAAGGACCTTCTTCTCAACCTTCTGCTACTGGTATGTCTACTCCTTCATCTAATTCCCAAGCAAGTGCTACTCCAGCTTCTGCAACACAAGCGCCTAGTTCTCAACCAAAGGGTTCTGGGCGCTTCACTAATATTCAAAAGTATATGCAAGCTAATCAAGGTGCAGGACAAAGATTAGCCGGTGGAGTTGAAGCTAGAGTACAATCCAAAGTTAATCCTCAAGCACAACAAGCTCAGACACAAGCACAAAATGTACGTGAAGGTATTCAGTCTGCACAAGGTAAATTACAACAAGGTCAACAATTACGTTCACAAGTTGAACAAAAAGATTTTGACGCTCAAGGTTTTGCTGCACAAGAACCTAATGTTCAACAGTTTACACAATTCCGTACTGGTCAAGCTATTGATGAAAATGCATTACGTGGTCAAGCTGAACAAGCTCAGATGCAAGCAATGCAAGCTCAACAAGCAGCTCAAGGTTTTGGACAACAATTAGGTACAGAACAAGGTAGACAACAATTATTAAAACAAACATTTAGTCCAACACGTAATTATACTATTGGTCAACAGCGTTTGGATAATTTGTTCTTACAACAAGCTTCTCCTCAATTACAAAAATTACAACAAAATTTAAACTTAACTGGACAACAGTTAGGTAATCTTTCTACTGAAGCTCAAGAAAAACAAAAAGCTATCCAAGCTTTGGTTGGTGATGAGACTGCTTTAGCTCAAGGTTTACAATCTGCTATTGGAGCACGTGAACAAGATGTCGTTAGTGCTGCAGAAGCTAGAGCTGAAGAAGTAAATCAAGCTAGACAAGCAGCTCAAGAACAAGCAAGAACTCAATTTCAAAATTTACTTGAAGGTAAAGAAATTAATCAAGATTTTGCTGGTCAATTAGGTCTTACAGAACAAGATAGACTTTATAACGTATTGCGTGATCAAGGTGGAGTAGATAATTATTTAAAGTTTAATCCGACCTTACTTCAAGGTGCTAATCAATTAGCTAGTCAAGATCAACGTCAACGCTATGATGCTATTGCTAGACTTGCAGGTCTTGCACAAGATCAAAGACGTATTGGATTAGAAGATAAAACTCAAGCTGCTGTAGAATCTACCGGAAAATTACGTACAAGTTTAGATGAAGCGGCTAGAAAATTTCAAGAACAAGCAGCTAAAGATTATACATCTACAGGTCAGCAAGGAATTTTTAGCGCCACTTCAACTCAAAATTTAAACCAAGTTTTACCTTTAGCTAAGCAATTAAGAACTGCCAATTTAGGTAGTAGTAATTTTTATTTAGACCAAGCTTATAATAGAGCGCCTCAAGAAACTTTAAATTTAATTTCTCAATTACAGAGTCAAACTGCTATACCAAATACATCACTTAGCGGAGTTAGTTTATTAGATACAGGTAAAAATTGGTTAACTAATACAGCTAAATATCAAGCTTTACGTGATGCATATGCAAGGCTTGGTCAAGAAGGTTATTACAACCAAGCTCGTATTGCTAATCCAACACTTAAGAAATTACCGGAGCCTACTTGAACTTAAGACGATATAAACCTTCAGACTATCAAGAACTTTGCACATGGTGGGAAAAACACAATCATCCAATCATGTCTAGTGAGATACTACCTGAAGGAATTGTAGTAGAACAAGATTCTAAAGCTATTTGTATTGGATTTATATATCTTGTGAATAACGCTGAAGTAGCGCAGCTTGCTTGGACAACAAGTAATCCAGAGATATCTCTACGTAAGAGATATGACGCTGTAAATATGTTATTAGATGGATCTATATCTTATATAGCTAGTTTAGGAATTAAGCATATTATGTGCTTTACAGATAAGAATAGTATTGCTAAACTATTAAATAGACGGGGTATGCGTTTAGGAAATGACCATATCTTATGTATTGGGAGTATTAACTAATGGGTGCAGGTAGTAGAGAAAATAGAAAATCAAGACAAGTGTTGCGTGAGCAAGCAGCAGCTATTGATGCAATTCAACTTCCAGAATTACAACAGTTATTCTTGGATCAACTTACGTCTGCTGGAACACTTAGTCCAGAATTAGAACAAGCTTTATCTCTTGGACCTTCTGCTATGGAAGGTGTCTCTACTGACCCTAGACTTAAATCTCAACAACTTAAAGCTTTAGAACAACTTGCTGGTGTTGCTGAAACTGGTATGACTCCTGCTGATCAAGCTGCATTTGAACTAGCGCGTAAAAAAGCTGCTAGTGAAAATCAAGCTATGCAAGGTCAAATTTTACAACAGATGCAAGCTCGTGGTCAAGGCGGTTCAGGTGCTGAACTTATTGCTAGACTTAAAGGTGCTCAAACTAGTGCAGATATGCTTCAGGATGCTCAGCTTCAACAAGCTCAAGCTCAACAAGCTGCACGTTTACAAGCTATGAATCAAGTAGGAGCTTTGTCTGGTCAAGTTAGACAACAAGACTTTGGTGAGGCTAGTGATATAGCTAGAGCTAAAGATTTAGTAAATCAATTTAATTTACAAAACCAAACTGCAGCTCAACGTGCTAATGTTCAAGCTAAGAATCAAGCTCAACAAGCTAATTTACAGAACCAACAAAATATTATGAATCAAAATGTTGGATTACGTAATCAACAGCAACAATACAATAAACAACTTGCTCAACAACAATTCCAAAATCAACTTACTAAGCAACAAGCTAAATCTGGTGTAACAGGTAGTATAGCAAAATCATATTCAGATTCTGCGGCAGGAGCTGCTGCTCTAGAAGGCGATCTTATCGGAGCTACTATTGGTGCTGGTGCTAAGATGTATACGGGGACATAATTATGCGTAATTTTGATTTGCCTGAATTGGAAGATGAAGAAAAAGATCAATTTGAAACTAGTCCTTTAATGGATGAAATCTCTCGTCAACAAGAAATGACTACAAATATTCCTGACTATTCTAATCAAGCTATAGAAAAAGAAATGTCTTTAGCTAGTCAAATTGCTGATGAATCTGCAAATTTAAACAGAGAAAATGATGAACAATTAAACGCTGACATGATGGATAAAGCTATGTCAGAAGTAGGATCTGTTGTTGGTAGAGATCAAGATTTTATTGAAGAAGATAGGGCTGGTGGAGTAACCGATTTAAGTAAGCAGTATCTAAAGATGGATGAGTCTGCTAGTAAACCTCCACAATTAAATCAATATAAAGACATGCTTACTAAACTAAATTCATACAAATCTAGACAAGAATCTCCAGACCAATTAAAAGAATTACAACAACAAGCTTTAGAGAAATCTAAAGCTTTAAATTGGTTTAGACTTGGTGATAAAATAGCTCAAGCTTATGGTCAACGCTACGGAGGTAAGGTAGCAGGCTTTCAAGATCTTTATGACGCTATGGAAAAACAAGCTCAACAACCTATTAGTGATTACAAGCAGTTACAACAGAATCAATTGGATGCTCTTAAAGTTGGCAATGAAGAACAGATGAACGATCCAAACTCTGATATATCTAAATTTGCTAAAGAACAAGCAGTAGCTTTGGCTAAGCGTGTTGGTATGAATCCAGAAACTATAGCTAAGTTAGAAAATATGTCGGCTAAGCAATTAGAGAATCTTGGATTTAAGTCTATTACTTCTAATTTACAACCTAAATTGAGATTTGAAAGAATTAAAGATGAGAATGGAGTAGTTAGAACTGTAGCTATTGACGATAGAACAGGACAAGTTGTTAGTGATATAGGACAAACAGGATTTGCTACTCAATTTAGAACTGATAAGAGAACTGATGAAATTCTCGGTTTAGATTCTTCTAATCCTTTCACAAAGCCAATTCAAATTACTGGACCTAAATCTGCAGCTAAAACTACAGAAAATAAACCTAAAGAAATAACTAATGAATTTGATTTACAAAACGTATTAGATAATAAAAAATATTCACAGTTTACAGATTTGAGAAAGCAATTTGACAGTGAAATTAAAGAAGATAGAGCAGCAGCTTCAAAACTTGATGGAGTTATAAAACTTCTTAAAGAAGCAGAAAAAAATCCGGCAGCAGCAGGACAAGCTAAAACTGCAGTAGCTAAGATTTTTGAAAAAGGTGTTCTTACTGATCAAGACGTTGTGCGTTATGCTCAAAGATTGGGTATATTAAATCAATTACAAGATAAATTTGCTCAAATTACAGAAGGAACATTTACTAAAGAATTAGCTAGAGATGTTAGTGAATCCTTAAAAGTATATAATCAAGGTTTAGAAGATTCTTTAAATAAAAGAGCACAATCTAGAGCAGAACAATTTAGAGGAGCTTTAGATCCAAGTTTACCTATTACTACTATAGATTTAAGTAAAATGTTATATTCTGATTTTAAACCAAGAGCTAATCCAGTTGGTAATAGCGGATTGACTGCTGAAGAAAGACAAAAAAGAATTCAAGAACTTAGAGCTAAACAAGGTAAAAAATAATGGCACTAACTGAACAAGAAGAATTAGAATTATTAGAGTTAGAGGAAGAAGAATATCAAGCTAATCTTAATAAAGATAAGCAAGAAGTTCAACCACGTCCTATAGCTGCTGCAGCTTCTGCATTATCTAATGCGTTCAGTATTGGCGATGAATTAAAAGCTGGTGTTGAATCTTTACTTCCTAATCCTACTAAAGAAATAGATGAAAAATTATTAGCTGAAGGATTCACTGGGGATTTACAACCTAAACCTTATTCTGATTTATTAAGTGAATATCAAGCTAAGCGTGAACAATTAAAAACTGAAAATCCTGTTGCCTATGGAATTGGAGCTACAGCTAGAGAATTAGCATTAGCTCCACTAGCTGTTCCAGCTAAAGCACTAGGAGCTTTAGGTACTGCAGCTAAAGTAGCAGCTCCTGTTGTAAGTTCTGCTATACAAGGTGGACTTGAAGGTTTTGGTGAGTCTGAAGCTACATTAGCGCAAGATCCATTGCAAGTAGCTAAAGATACAGGAACTGGATTATTAACTGGTGGAGCTTTTGGTACTGGTGGAGAATTACTCCAAACTGGATTACAAAAAGCTGCTCCTATGTTACAAGAGCGTGCTCAAGAATCTGCAGCAAAAGCTTTAGGTTATTCTAAAAAACAAATTAAAAAGATTTTAAAAGAAAAAGGTGAGAAGGGACTTGAAGAAGTCCGCGCTTTGGGACAAAAGGCTATGGATGAAAAGATAGTCACCCCTTTTAGTAAACCTGAAACTAGATTTGAAAAAATTCAAGAAATTATTGATTCTAAAGAAGAATCTTTAACTTCTGCTTTGCAGCGTATGCAAGATTTATTTGCTTCTGAGCCTAAAAACTTAGAGCGTTTTGGTAAATCTATAGATGATATTAAAGAATCAGCTTTAACTAATTTTTTAGAAAATAATCCTAATGCTAAAAAAGCCGATATTGATTCATTTAAAAAAGCTTTAGACACCTTGAGTGACTATGGCGATGAATATATGGGTAAGTTAAAACTTAGTCCAAGTGATCTACAAGCTGAAAAAATAGCTTTAAATCAATCTGGTAAATTTGACAGTGAAACTAATCCTAATGCTGTAGTAGAAGCAGCGCGTAGTCTTAGAACTGAATATAAAAAAGCTATTGAAGATTATGCTAAACTTGCCGGAACTATTAAAGATGAAGCTCCTGAGCAAATATCTAAGATTAACCAAGATTTAGGTAAGTTATATGAAATGCGTAAAGCTGCTGAGGATAGCGTTGCTTCTGGACTGTCACGTGGTGGTAAATCTGAAAAAGTTGGATCTTTGCTTCAAGGTGTTGCTATTACTCAAATGAATCCAGCTTTATTAGCAGCTCTCGGATATTCTGATATCATGGATAAGTATGGAGCAGGTATTGGAGCTTCTTTAAAATCTGGCGCTTCTAAATTATCTCAAAAAATGACTGAGCCTATTGGAGCAGGTTTGTCTAGCTTTGCTCAATCAACCTCTCGTGAGGCTGGTAAACTTGCGACAGATAAATTAACTGATAATTCATCTCAAGACATAGTACAAAAAAGTCCTGAAGATTTTTCTATGATGGCAGAAAAAGCTATGCAAGGTGGAACACCTGAAGATTTAGAATTAGCAGAATTACTTAATATTACATCACAACAAACTGGTGTTCAAAAAACTGCTAGTATATTTAAAATGATGCAAAATCCAAAGTATAGAGAAAGATTAAAAAAGTTGAGTAGAGGTGAATAATGTCTGACCAAAGAATACTTGATAAATTAGATGAAATGGATAAACGACTAGACAACATAGACGTTACTCTAGCTAAACAACATGTTAGCCTGGAAGAACATATCAAACGTACTAATCTCCTAGAAGAAAAATTAGATCCAGTTGAAAAGCATGTTCACGGTGTAAATGTAATCTTAAAACTTTTTGGTGGAATAGCTTTACTACTTGCAGCTTTTGAATCGTTTAAGAATCTTTTTTCTTAAGCTTTTCATCCAATATCCTAATCAGAGTGTCCTCTGTCACATTAGGATCAGTCTCATGCCATATATCTGTGTTATTAGACAATGTATGAACATCGTATTTAAGTAAGCCATTAATCTTAGTTACACCAAACAAGTCATTATTTCTTTTGTTATTATTATCAAAGATTTCTTTAGCTTGTTCTCTAGTTTTATGGATATGTCCTTTTTTAGGCTTACCTTCATTTTTCTTAGGTGTATATCCTCCACCTATCATTTCAGTTTTAGCACGTCTGTACTTCAAGTTATTAACTCTAGCATATTCTTCTATCAAAGGATCTTTGTTTAGAGCAATTGTAGCATTAGCATATTCAAAATTGAATTGCTCATACCAAGCTAATTCTTCTGGACTAAGTTTGTCTAGGTAGTCTGCGTCCCACAAGTCTTGTCTAGACCTTGGATTGAAGTACTTTTTTTCTGGCGCGATTATGCTTTTTTTCTTTTTCTTCACGTATCAATTTCCTGGCTTCTACCTCATCATAAACAGTGTAATGAGGAAAGTGTTTTAATCTGTAGCATCTAAATGACAAATTCAAATATTCATTCTTATTAATGTAACTTTTAAGTTTGTTCTTACCACATAGCTGAAAGAATTTAGTTGAAGACACAGGCTTTTTACCTGACTCCCTCACCCATTTGTAGTAAAATAGATATACTACTGGACAAGGAATTCCTTCAGCTTTATCACTATACTGTAATCCAAAAGAAGTTTTAAACTTTTGCCAGTCGTCAAATCCTAAAGATTTAGTGTAAGGTACAATTTCTTTGGATTTACCTAAAGCTAGTTTTATTAATTCTTCTTTAGTTTTCTGATCCATTTTATTACTAACTTAATTCTTTTTAAAAAGAAGTGTCAAAGTAATAGAACTAATTACTACAGCAGGAAATCCAAAAATAAATCCATATATTAAAAAAGGAATCCAAGAACTTATCATTCCTACTGCTAAAATTTTTAAAAAGTTTTTAAATAAAGTCATATTAAAACTCTGCAGAAATACCAATTCCAAGGTTTGTGTCATTACCTATCCGCCCGACTGACCCAGTTAAATACCAAGGTCCTAACTGTCTGCGTGACACGTTAAGTGTATATCCAGATTCATTCTCACTGACATTTCTAGTGTGTAACACAGAGACATGCCAATCTTTTTTAGCTATTTTTATATCCGTCTTTTTGGATTCATCTGTACGCTTAGTCTTATCAATAATTTCTGTTATTTTTTCTTTAGTACCATCAGGCTTTACTATTTCTTTAACAATAGTGCGTATGTCTGTGCGTACCACTTCTTTTTCTACTACCTCAGTTTTAGTTTCAACTTGAGGGAAATAGTAGCGTGTAGTCACAAAAGTAACTACACACAATATTACAGAAAGGATTAAAACATTACGCGCTGACATTAGTCTAAATATCCAGGCATAATCCAAAGAATATCTCTAGGATTAGTTTTAATAGCTTTAACATCAGTAACAACAGTATTTGTGTTAAACTTAGCTAACCCTATAAGTTGTTCTTTACTTGTAAGATTTACTAAACCGTCTACTACATTATCACGCAAAGCGTCTTCAGAGTCTACCCAGTATTCAATTGATGATTTCTTTTTGTACTCATCAAAGCTAATACCAATACGCTTGGATACTTCTGCTTCAAGTTTGTTTGTATATCTTTGGATAGTGCCGATGAAAGACATGATACGATCAACGTCACCTTGATATCCAACACTTGCTGGATGTGACATAAGAATAGCTCTATCAAGTGCTAAACGCTCATGGCCATACTGATGAATCATAAAAGCCATAGAAGCGCACATAGACAGACATACTGTGTTTACTTTAGCTTTACTTGCTTGCATAGCAGAGATAAGCCTTGCTCCAGCAATAACAGATCCACCTGGAGAATTAAGTAGAATTGTGATAGGCTCACTAGATTGTTGATTTAAAATAGCTAGCTGGATTGAAGCTTCAATTGCGTTAAAAGAAATTGGACCTTCAAGGTTGATAGTACGTGATAAATCAATTTCAAGATTACGGATTTTCTTTACTGTATCTTTAGGTAGTGCTACTTCAGGTTGAGTGAAAGTTACACCGTTCACATTCTGTGACGTATTTTGTGAACTACCGACAGAATATAATCCAGAAGAAGTGTTATTAAGATTTGCGCTATTTACAAGTGTCACTTCTGACAATTGCTTACTTGCTTGATTAATACTTGTAACACCACCAATTAGTGCTCCTACGACAAATACAGCACCTGCTAGTGCTAAAAGTTTATTGTTCATTCTTTTTTTCCTTTTCATTGTTATTAGGTAGATCTTCTAGTTCTACCGTTTTGTTTGCAAGATCTAATTTTAACTTATCAATTTGTCTCATTTTATAAAAAATGAAAGTCATTCCAAAAAACATCAATGTCATACTTACAGGACCAATAAGCTTATCTGGTAAAAAGTGATAAGCAATGAGAGATCCAACAGACAAGATTAAAGCTAAGTAAAACGCAAGCAAGGTTATGCTTGGTTTTTTATTTCTAGCATCATAAGCCATAGGCAAATAAACACCAGTTTTGCTACTAAATTCTAAGAATTGTTTGATTTTTTCTAACATTGATTTTAGTAATGTACCATATTAAGACAGGTTTGTCAAGGATTATTTGTAAAAAAGTGTAAGAGGCCAGGCGCGACTCTGGCTATCTAGGTTTATGACCATTACCGTTGGGTGGTGTACCACTCGGCTATCCTAGCTATGGTTACGGTTTTACCGATTGCTTTATGGGTCTCTAGTGGCTGCTCAGACGACATTTACCTGACACCAAATCGTCATCCGTTCTGTCAGCACCACAGCATTTCCCCATCGCTCTTACAAACTCAGTATATTACTTATTTTTCTTTTTTGCAAGCTTATTTTTAGCATTTCTGTCTTTTTTAGCTTGTCTTTCTTTTTGCGTGATAGCTTCATGACATTGCGTACATATAGCCTCTAACCCTTCCAGACCACAGAATAACATCCTACCGATAAACTCACCCCATTCTTGAGGTGTGTTTAATCCAGTCTCAGGAGTAACTTGGATTTTGTGATTAACTTCTATGGAGTGTGTATCAACTATTTTACTACAGGATTCACATTTATACACCCCACGTTCTAGTCGTGCTCTAGCTAAAGCTTCTCTACGTAAAGGACTGTAAAGCCACTCACGTCTTATAGCAGATCTGAGACGGGATTTATTAAACCATTGTTTAGTCTTTTGTTTCATGATCCCATTCTAAAGTAAATTCATTTAAAATTGTATCTTCATCTAAATAAGTATGTTTTTTTTCAAGAATATCTTGATCTTTAAAATTTTTATATGTTTTTTCAAAAAATTCTTGCACATAATTATGTCGATTTATATCAATTTTTTTATTTGGTCCAGTAGAATTAATACATTTTACATTACCAAAAATTTCTCTTAAAATATATCCAGCTTCATCAATATAAACAGGAATATCTTTTCCTAATTGATAATCTTTATTTATAAGTTCATTATAACTCATAAAATAAAAAGTTTTATCTGAGGTTTTTATTAAATTTTCACTTACAATATGTGTGTATGAAATTTTATTTTCATCTAAAAAATTTTTCATAATGGGTAACAAAATTTTACTTGCTATTGTCGGACTAAATCCAATGATAATAGCTTCTTTTTCATTAAAAGCTTCTTTAATTAAATCTGTACTTTTTCCGTATTTTCTAGGAGTGACTATATGTTTCATATTTTTACCACTTTCCTAAAATCACATTGATCACATTCAAATATTTCTTTATCCAAAATAGAAATTTTGTGTTGCAATTTTCCCTTGTTACAAGACGGACAGTAGGCTACATTTTCAACAACTTCTTCTTGAGTCTGTTCTAGGATGCTATTCTCAATTACATCTTCATACTGATGTTGATACTTACCTGCATCTTTAAGCTGCCTGCGTAATTGTCCATTTTCTTTTTTAAGCTCTTTAACCAAACCACGGAGATGCTCAAGCTCCGAGTGTGACTTGTTTTTTACTTTTCCCAAGATTTGTCCTATTTTTTAATACAAGTAAAAGCTAATGTTGCAGATCCAGAAGTTAGAGTTACTCTTTTTGATGCAAGTAGGCAAGAATCCTGAGTTTTAAACCCAGAAACCGTACTTCCTACATAAGCATTACTTCCTGTAATAACATAAACAAAAAGAACCCACATTCTACGCTCCGCTACTTCCATAACCTCCTGATCCTCTCTCAGAATCAGTAAGTTCATTTACCTCTACAAAATTTACCCAAATTTGTTCTTGAGGTATTAATTGGACTAGTCTGTCTCCAATATTTATAGAGTTTTCTTTATAATCTTTTGTTTTATAAAATTTAGCAATAATTTCTCCTGTATAATTAACATCAATAATTCCTAAATTATTATATAATAACAATCCTTTTTTATGAGTAGAAGATCTTGGTGCTAACATAAAATAATATCCTATTTCTGGTTGGATAGAAACTCCAGTATAAATAGTTAACATAGATTCATTTTCTTCTACTCTATTAGTAAATAAGTCATACCCAGCAGCTAACGGATCAGATTGTTTTGGAGAAATAGAACTATTGTTTAATAATTTAAATTTTACATTAATATTATTTTTTTCTTTCATATAAATAGCCTTAAATACTTTAGAAATATCA
>JACCDR011878967.1_pt1 | contig 31557 bp, 58 predicted proteins | sample 7446431 | NCBI WGS metagenome assembly JACCDR01 (sample SAMN15323443, study PRJNA562643) | freshwater metagenome | isolation source: river surface water | place: USA:Blue River Watershed | collected 2017-08-17
AACTTTTTGGGATAATGGTCTCGAGGAAGAAGTTCGTACATTGATATTGGATTGTCTGGATTCAAAAAGTGAGTTTTTCCCTGAAAGGATGAAAAACACACTTGGAATTCACATTCGACGCGGCGATTATGAGAAATTTCCAGATGTGTTTGCAATAACTCCGCTGGATTTCTATATTCGACACGCGAGTGAACGTATTATGGAATCCCAAAATTCTAACGTAGATAGCCAGAAAATTAACCACGTCGTTATTGCAAGTGACTCCAAGATACACGCAGAACAAGTGAAGACTGAAATAGAAAATCTCGGAGTTACCTGCGAAATCTTGAATCGCGTGTCGTACGAAGAGCTCCTTATTTTGAGTGCGTGTGATATTGGACTGATTGGATCGAACTCCACATTTTCATTCTGGGCCGCGTTTTTAAACCAAAACCCACTTGCAATTAAGGTTCTTCCAAAGAAATGGTTCACGAAACCTGAGTTAGAACAGAAAAACTTTGATTTTATTTTCAATATTTTTGAATAACTCTTGATTTGTTCAAATTGTCTTTGTATTTTTACAATGTTAAACAAAAACAACAAAAAACAAAAACGATTATGGCAGTTTACAAGATCCAACTCGAAAACGGAGAGGAGAAGGTAAAAATTGGCACCGGCCTGGTGTTTCTCAAGGGGCTTCGGAGCCAGCATCCAACTTGCTGGATCCTTGAGGATCAGGGAATCGCTGGAGTGGTTAAGCACTCACCGTTGGTAGACCCGCAGCGTAGAGCTGCAGAACGGAAAAAAACCGTAATGTCAACTCAACGAGAAATCATTAAAGAACGTAAACTGCGATGATATGATTGAAATGCGGACGACTCTCCCCTCGGGGGAGGTCGTTGTTTCCGTCCACCGGGACGATCGAAGTGCCCGTCAATTCTTAAACCGTCTGATAAAAAAACACAAAATGAAGCTCAAGCGCACTCTTTTTTATTTCCTTTTTTTGGTCTCGCCTCTTATGGTAGGTGCACAAACATTGGCCCAATCCAGTCTGAACGGATTGATGAGTCAAGTCACAGTTTCTCAGGATGACCACGCAACCTTTGCGTGGAAATGCTTTGAATCGTGCCCAACGCCATCCCAGCCACAGTACGCAACTGTCACCATCTACTACTTCGGTGATGTGATGACAGTGAGTTCTCTTCCAGCAGGTCAACTCATACACACGATTGAAATCCGAGTCACCGGAGAAACCAACTGGGTTCGATTGCCCCATCTTTGTTCAGGTCGATACACAGTCACCGTGTCTCAGGCAGGAAAAACGGATATAGTCGCGTTCAGTATTTAAGAATATGCAAAATGAATTCGAACAACTAATTTCCCAGGAAAGCCTGTCGTTCCAACGATCTGGCTCTGGATTGACCTTTCAGAGTCTTTGGGAGCACTTCAACGAACTTTCAGGTGATCCAAAGTTTTTCTCTCCTGTCAGGTTGTTCGACTTTGACGAACTTGGTACATTTTCTGATGCGTTAGTAATTGGTGCGTATTCGAGCTCACATCCGTCATATTCCGTTGACACCGTACAATATGTGACAGCATGGGCACCAGTTGCAACCTTTGAATTGGAATATAGTGAGTTTTTCCGTATGTATCTGACAGAAAGCACGGCAATACAAAATATCGTTGCAGACATCCCTGGTACGGACAACAGTGCTTCTTCTCCGGTTGTTTTGAACAATTACTCAAACCTTACGTGGAGGAACAGCGCATGGCCCGGCCAGGATACGGGTTCAGTTTAATTAAAACGCGTTTTTATCTATGTGGTTTTTTTCAGATTTCTATGAAATGCTTCCTTCGATTCGGGCAACTGTTGATCAGGAAGCTCTTATTGCAGCAGGTTGGTCCTCAACTGAAGTCAAAAAACAAGTAGGAGACAAGACCATCACGGAAACAGTTCTAACATCACCGGACGGCAACAGTGTCGTAAAACTTGTTAATCAAGTAATCACGAAAAAGCCAGAGACTGCCGAGGAGTTGCAGACCAATCTAGATGCAGCAGTCGCATCCCAGAATTACGAGCTCGCGGCTAAGTTACATTCAAAACTCAAACAACTTCAGCAAACAAATCAAACTCCACGATGATTCTTCTATGTGCGACATGTGTTTCTTTAAAATTAGTTGTGGCGTTTCTTGCCGTAGCAGGAACAGCTCAAGTATTTAAGTCCCTTTCCCAAAAGGTAGTTGCAAACTCTTAATTTTTGTTTTTTGCTTGTGCTTGGGGATCAGTGTGTCTCCAAGCATTTTTATTTTTATACCAATGCGACGTAGTTCAATAGCTTTCATTGTTCCGAACAGAAATAATACGGAATACGTTAATCTCGCAGTCAAATCAATCCTTTTTGTCGATCCACATGCACATATTTGGGTGATGAATGACGCGTGCGATATTTCAGATAGGATGAAAATAGACCCGATTATAGAAGATGCAGAAAATGTTACCATACTAAATCACGACAGTCCAACCCGAGTCGGTCATACCGTACTATACGATTACGGCATGAAACTAGCTCGAGAAGCCGGGTTCGAATGGGCAATGATTTTTCATGCTGATATGGTCATGGGCATTCATACTATCAACAATTTAAAGAAGTATGTCAAGTTAGCGATACACCACCACGACAACCCGAAATATGTGTTTTCTGCAACTAGGGTTGAGCCGTCACTCCACCCAGCTGGCCCCGAAAAGATTCAACAAGATTTTGGGTTGTATCCATCAGAGTTCAATTATGAAGCTTTTCTGGACTTTGAACGCCATATGGTAAAGTCTGCGGGATGTAATAACGAAGTGACGATTGGTATCTTTGCACCGTGGGTGGTGAATATTGATGAGTTTGCTAAAATTGGAGGACACGACGGGTTGTTCGCGCCAATGGAGTTGGAAGATAGTGATCTCTTTAACCGTATGAAAAACGCAGGCTTTTCGTTTTTTCAAGTAAGGGACGCGTTCGTTTACCACTTCACCAGTCGTGGAAGTAGATGGAAAGACGAACTGCAAAAAGACTCACAAGAATACCTGGATCTTCGTGCAGAAAAGATAGCACAATGGCAAAGAAGATGGCAACAACCAGTTATGCACAATCAATGGATGGACCCAATCGTGTTTCCTGTTTTTGAAGGAGTACATGCAGATTTTCCATTGCCGCCTGAACTAGAAAATTACGGATTGCACGTGCAAAATGAAGAAGACCGAAATGTGGTAGTGTCTTTGACCCAGGAGCAGATATTACCTGAAGATTATGGAGTCATTCACTCGCTCATGCATATTATCGACAATATGCTTGAAGGCGAGGAGGCAGTTTTTAACGATAGAATTAGGGTTTCCATAAAGAAAAAGATAATTTCCGAAAGAATTTATCCAGAAATACCTAACGTATTTGTTGAATATTTAGAAAAATAACAAAAATGGATTTGATACGATCAATTCAGCAAAGGCTCGGCGTAAAGGAAACGGGAAAGGTAGATTCAATCACCGAAAAAGCGATTCGAGCGTTTCAAAAAAACTGGGGAATACCAGTTACAGGCATTATAGATTCTTACACAATATCTGCTCTCGGAGTTAGTGATACCGTTTTAAGCTACATTGAACCATCCACCGGAACGGTATCAATGCCAACGCCAGTCTTCCCGAGCATCAAAACTATTTCAAGGACCGAGGATCCAACTCGAATCACCATTTCTGCTACTAAATTCTCTCCGATTGAGCTTTGCTATTTTTGGGAAAGAATGCCAAATCCTTCTAGTGCACACTGTTTCATGATTTATGGTGCAGCAGTATATCAGTTTCATCCAATAGATTCCTATGCCAACCACATATATTATCGATCGGACGGATTAGACAGCACAAGTATTGGAATTGCAATATCTACCAGCTATTCAAAGCGAGATGCCGAAACTCTAATCGCTCTTATTTTACGAATTGGATCGATGTACAGAATTCCTCTTAACGGTATAGATCACCTTCTCGCCAACACAAAAATTCCGTGGAATTCATATATCCCACAGGTAAGATCAAAAAATTATGGAGGAATATGGACCCAGGAGAATTATTTGGAAAGGGGAGAAAGCTCATTGCGAATACCAGATTCTCCATATTTTAGAGAATATTTCACGGACTTGTATGCAAAAAGAACAAAATTAATCGAAGTAACCACCGTTCACCATGCCAAGAACTCGAAAGTTATCTAAAGTTTCGGATTTATCGAACCTTGCTAACAAAACTAATAACCAGTTAGCAGCTGCTGGGTTTATCACTGTTAACGAAAATGGGAAACCACTACCCAGCAAAACACGCGAGTCGTTTTTATTCGCAATAAACAACTCATCAAGCGCATTGGCAGCTGCCGCGTTTCTTGGTATCCACTACACCACGTTTAAAAAATATGCGAAACTGATGGCATCTCCGGATCCTAAGTTTCCAAACTTGTTGGAATGGGCAAAAGATCTGCTGGAGGAAAAACGACAACTTGTCGGAGAATACGACAACACCCCAAACTGGCTGTTTAATCCGTTGATACCGTTAGACCAAAAAATCCAAAATATCCTTGGGTTGGGGCTAACGATAAAAGAGGATTTTTTCATCAAATGGTTGTCTGCACACGGAATTGTCACACCCAGTTGTAAGCTTTGCGGTCTGGGAGATTTGCGTTCAACGGATCACTCCTTTCCGTTTATGGTGGTCCCACTCGATTCGAATCTGTGCAATATTAGCGAAACGAATCTGGAGATAGTATGTTACAATTGCCACTTTTATTATTATGGTAATATTCCGGATATAGTTCCACGAAATTTGAAATTTCTACCAAAAAACAAGAAAAAATGATAAAAACAATTCAAAATTATTCATTACTTGTCTCGGGAGTTTTAGTTTCGTCTATTGCAAGCATAATATCCATTAATGGGTTCGCTCTTCTTTTCGGAGGGTCTGCACTTATATTTGTTCTTTTTTCCTCGTTCGAGATATCCAAAATATTTCTGGCAGTCAACATTCACCGTCTTACGTGGAACACGCCGTTATTGAAGATATTTTCGTGGGCAGTAATGGTTCTGTTTTTATCAATAAGCACTGTGGGTGTGTATAGTGGTCTCTCATCCGGGTTCGAACGAACACTTGCGCCAACAAAAGACTCGCGTAGAAAAACGGAGTTATTGATAAGCCAACGCGACCTGCGCGAAAGACAAGTAAAAACGATGCAATCCCGATTAACAGATATCGACAGTTTATCGTTTTCCATTCAACAGCGAGTTACAGATGAACCCGCAAGAGTAAGAGCTCGGGCATATTCTGATTTGGATAGTCTTTCAAAACAAAAAACAAAAACCTTAAACGAACGCATCCGGGTCCAAACTGAGATAGACAGTATCTCGCGGGAGATACAAACACTTGCAGCAACCACCGATAACGACAAAATTATTCTTCTATATACGGTTGCCGATCAAACCGGAGTTTCAGTGACAACGATTGGATTTTGGTTATCGATATTTTTGTCGTTGGCGTTTGACCCGGTAGGAATAATAATAGTTCAGGTCGGCGCGTCAGTAATCAACCGAGATTCAAAAAAAGAATCGGAAAGCGTAAAAAATGGTAAAGTCCCCACCACCACCACCACCACAGGTCGGTCGTCACTCTCACCTACTCCGGGTGCACACCGGGCCACAGGAGCTGCAGAAACCCCCCAAAAATCGATTATCTCTCACGAGTTGGGCACCAGTACCATCGATAAGAATTACTTCGACCTTATCGGCTCTGTGCCCGAATCTCTCCAAGCACAATTTGCGCAAGCCGTAAGGCAAAAAAATTGGAAACTTGCAGACGAGATATTGCAACCAAAATAAAAAACAACCGTTTATGGTTGTGTAATTAAAGGGGAACACACACAAAAACCCCATTGTATGAAACAGAAATTTCAAACGTCGATCGCCCTACACCCCAGCCAGATGCTTACCCTGGCCTGGGGAATCATCCTTGCAGGCTTTGTACTAAAGTTTGCAGGATCCCTTGCTCCACAACCAGTTCCACAAGTGGCAAACTCGTGCCACATGCAGGATGTACCATATCCCTGGAGCTCAGACACCATGACCCAGGTTTTACAAACCACCACACCAAATCCACCAGAGATTCGGGTACCACGACCAGTTGAAAGCACAATCAACTGGTATGAAATTGGTGTGTGGTCTATTAAGGCGTGGGAAAGCTTCGAACGGAAACCGTACATTTGCCCAGCCGGTAAGTGGACGATTGGATTCGGACACCTGATTGCAGAATCAGAATGGGGCACGCACGTAACTGGCGGAAAATCAAAGGAATGGTGGCAAAATAACTGGAGAACAGCCGGTCCAACTGTATCTGCAGAATGGTGCCACGCAACCTTCGCGAGAGACGTGGATGTTTTCAAACAGGAAGCACTAAAGCACAGCAAAGACCCCAACATAGTGTGGGCACTAACAAGCTTTTCCTACAACGTAGGATGGAGCAAAATATACGCAGGAAGAAGTACTTCACGTGCGCTGAAAGCAAAGGACTGGAAAGCGTTTTCTACCGCAATGCTTCAATATGTCAACGGAGGAGGAAGAGAACTACCTGGACTGGTAGCACGCCGAAAAGAGGAAGCACGGTGGATGAAAAACGTGCCACCAACCGAGCTGAGGATGCAGATACTGCGAGACATAAACAACCGTTACTGGTAACACGAACCACCACACAACCAAAAACGCAAAAACGGCCACAGAACCCCACAAACCAAATTTTCGGAGAGATGAAAAGAATAATATTCAATACTATAGCACTTGGTATAGCTACAGGAACCATAAGCTATACACTACACGTTATACAAAATAATAATAAGAGTTTACATACACCCCCCGTACAACATTATAATCACCCAACACACGAAAATACAAAGCTATGCACCCAAATAGTACTTTCGTGCCCAACCACAGAATACAACCTAAGCACACATACAACAGAACCAGAATATACAGAATATAAAACAATTATCTGCTTTGTAGACTCCACAGACTATTGGACAAATATCGATAATACCATCGCAAAGATAAGCGAAGGGTGCGTCGTTTATGATATCAAAGGAATTGAATAACTTATGGGCAAATAACTCGAAAATGTAATAAGTTAATCCTTTCAGTATCAAAGAGTTAACGAATAAATAAACCGCGTAAACTTAGCGAATAGGCGCGAGGATAAACGGACATAAGTGGATACGTAATCTGCTGATAAACAGGTAAATACGAATGCAACTATGTTGATAAAAAATGGCACAAACTGGTAAAAATAGGCACGCGTGAGCGTGCACGTGCGGATAAATATGGAATAATGGAATAAAACGCGCTCACGTGCAAACGTTGGCGCTTTTTTAGTTCATGTGGTGGGTTATCTCAAACCGGTGCTGTGTCGTATTGCGACCCCTATGAATCGCAGATCAGACTTATTAAATCTTGCCGAAAATCGTATAAAAACGTGGAGGAGATAGTTTAAATTTAAACGTTTATTATTATCCCATAATTTAAAGTATTCCCTGTATAACGTGTATTGTATAATACGAAACACGAAAATACTATCTTCTGTATAACGTGTATTGTATAATACGATAAATCGAAATGTACGTGTATGCGTTATAAGTCCTTCCCGAGATGCAACCGCCATATCCCGCGTGTGTTCGCCAGCAGCAACTAGTTAGAATTTAAACCATTATAATGGTGGAACATAATAAAACTAGATCCGAAATAAAATATTCCGTTATAATAACAGTTTAAATTTCAACTATCAGCTGCTGGACAATACAGTATTATCGTGTGTTCCACCAGCAGCAACTAGTTAGAATTTAAACCGTTATACAAGTGAAATAAAGTAGTTCGCGAACAGACATATTAAAGTTCGCGAAATAAAACAGTTTGAATTTCAACTATTGACTGCTGGTGGAACACGATAATAAATTCCACGGTGTGTGTAACCATTAACGAAACGCCACGTTACACTGGTATCTTTAACGATAACCGCATTACCATGACAGAGTACAAACTGACCAAAGTAGAAAACGGAACTGCACACCTGCATCCGGTTAACGGTGGAAAACCATTTCTGGTATCCGAGCCGATGCGAGTGTATTGGCTGACCACCAAACGTGAAAGGATCATCTGCTACAACGGAACACGGTGGTCTTCCCGAGCAAAGTCGCACGCGTCTTTAGAAAAGACTCCTCCGGTGAGATACAGAACGTTCCGAAAAAGTGCACTTGAGTTTGTGAAGACTTCTGCAGCTGGGCTGATCGCTCTCCTCAAGGATCTTAACATCGAAGTCTCGGAGACGACCATGAACGAGCTCTCGCGGATGAAATCCCCGAAATGACGACAACGGCCAGGGAGATAAAATCCCTGGCTGTGTTTTATTAGCAGCAACTAGTTTAAATTTAAACTGTTATTATAACGGAATATTAAATTCAGGTTTTCGAACTACTTTATTTCACTCTTATAATGGTTTAAATTTAAACTATTTGCTGCTGGGTGTCGGTTAATAAGACATGTATAACGTGTCCCGAAAGAAAAAAATATTTTCACAGGGATTCGCTTGGATCTCCGAATTTTTATGTTACCTTTGGTTCAAGTTAAACGTTCACGAAAACAACGAGGTATTATGCAACACGCAAATTTCCAAGATTTCAAAGACGCCGTAATGGCGCAGCCAGTAATTGGCGGTAAGGTGCCCGTATCAACTCTCCGGGTCGACGGAGCCGTTCTGGTCACCAACAAAGGTCAGATCCTACCACAAAGCGTACAGGCAGCGGTGCTGAAGCGATGCAAAGTTCCGCAGACGGTGATCAACAAGATGGAAGACCTTGCCCCCGGATCTCGCGAAGCTCTTCTGAAGATGGCATTGCGCAAAGGAAAGGAAGTATCGCTCGATATTCTCTTCGACCGAGAAACCCGAGAGATCATCGACTGGAGCAAAGGATACCTTTCGCCACGAGCTGCACTTGCAGCATTCGAAGCGACTGGGATGCAACACAACGAGACCGCGCAATATGAAACTTACAGCAGATTCGGATTCGGAGTCAAAGCAACACTCCACGAAAACCGACAGCTCCCAGGTGAGGAGTTCCAGGTGATTCGCAACTTCACGCAAGGACTCCACACGACAACCGTGCACGACACCATCAATCGACTGTGGTGTAATAACGGAGCACGACACGAGATGCTGAGCCACATGATTACCTTCGACGGAAACATCGAGAAGCTTCTCAGCAGGATCAACGACCCAGGACAACTTGACTGGTACGCTGACCTGATCGTGACTGCCCGAGAGACTCCGGCAACGTTAGGCCAGGTACTCAGCTCGATTCAAGCTCTCGAGCCATACGGTGGCGGAGACATTGTTGCAGAGGACTGGAAAAAATACACAGACTTCGAAACCCCGATCGGGGCGTCTGTCTACACTGACCTTTCCCTTTGGTCCCTGTATAACAGCCTCACCTGGGCAACCACACACCGAGCTGACCTGGTTGGCGGAAGGGTCAACGACAACGGGATGCACAACCAGCAAATTATCAAAACAGAACGGGTGGCGATGGGATTGCTGACAGATATGTCCAGGACGACAATCCTCACACCATTCGGGCGGATTAGGGAAAACCACGAGCTGGGTCTTTCCCTGAACTAAGAATTCAATCAAAATCCTTTTTCTGGACCGGAGCGTGTAAATGCTTCGGTCTTTTTTTATTTATTTTTTGGATTTGCCGTAACCTTCGTTATCTTTGAATCGTTAAGAACAACAAGTTAAACAAACAACGCTTCCGCCTTATGAACAACATGATTGAATACCGCCTGACCGCCATCACAGGAACGACCGCCACCCTCGAACCTCTTTACGGAGGGGATCCTCTGACCGTAAAAGACGCGTGGAGAGTCGCATGGCTCAGCAGTCGGACTGAGAAGATTATCTGCCACAACGGAGTACGGTGGAGCACCCGCTCCAGAAGCCACCACGAAATCAGACCATACACTCCGAACACAAACCCACAACCACAACAAACACAATACACCCTGCCCGAGGAAAAACCAAAGATGGAATTCTCGCCCGTCTTGCTAGAAGACATCACCGAGATTCCGGCAGACAATCTGCGCTTCGGAAATAGCCTCGACCACCTTTTCTCCGCTGCCGGAGGAATAACCCCCGCCACCAGCGTCATGATCACCGGAGAACCCGGTGTAGGAAAAAGCACGGTTCTTATCGACGCCATCGCTAACCTTAACTCGAACGGTCACAAGGCTCTTTTCATCTCTGCGGAGATGGGACGCGCAGACATGGCCAGATACCTTAAAAGGTTCCCTAACTGGAAAACGGTACCGACGCTGTTTCTACAGGAACACGCAGCTGACGACAACGGAGTTGCAGCACTCGAAGGAGTACTTGCCCAAGGATGGGATTGTGTGCTCATAGACTCATACACTGAGCTCGGCGACGTACTTAGCGAAGAGCTCAGATTGTCGTCACGAGCTGCAGAAAAGCACTTCCTTGACCTCGTAAGAAAGCACAGCGAGCTCGCGGATAACGAAGCAGGGAAATACACTTGCTTCATCACAATCCTTCAGCTCACCAAGGGAGGCCAATTTGTGGGGAGCAATAAGCTCAAGCACATGACAACAAGCATGGCGCACATGGGCTGGGAAGATGGAAAGCGATATATCGAATTTTCGAAGAACAGGGTCGGGCAGGTTGGCAGAAAGCTTTATTACGAGATGCCTAAGACCGGAGGCCTCACATTCGACGAGACCGGATGGGAAACGGCAACCATCGTAGACGAGACGATGGAAAAGATAAACGACATCGCACGGGAAGAGGAAGGAGAGTTTCTTTCCTTTCTCCAAGAGCTCGGGGAGAATGGCTACAACACGGTGGTAACCGAATCCGAGGAAGACGGCGACGAAATAAACTTCCTGGAAGACACTGACGTCGACCTGGATTAATATAGGTTTGTTTAACTTTGTATATCTACCTGGGGTGGAAACGCTCCAGGTTTTTTTATTTATTTTTTGGATTTGCCGTAACCTTCGTTATCTTTGAATCGTTAAGAACAACAGGTTAAACAAACGACAACGATTATGAACCAGCCGAGCAGAAAAGCCTACGTTACCCTCACCAAAGACGTCACCATCTCCGGTGTCACAGACAAAGCCGGAACGGTCATTGCCCTTGCACCAAGCGACGCTCCGGGTTACTTCCTCGGAACCGTGTGCGGCCAAGAACGCCAGATCGCATACGGATGGTTGAAGGGCATGGTCTCCTCCAACCTGGACTTGGGTTCCCTTGTCCAACACCTCGCGTAACCTTCCCTTCTTTGAATCACAAAACAACTTGCATTATGGAGACCACACTGAACCACCAAACCATCAACTTCCACGGAGTACAGGTCACACACGAACCTGGGATCACGCGCCAGCATATTGCCATGTGCCTTCAGAGCGAGAGCTCCTGCTTTCACCTTCGCGAGAGGCAATACAAATCTATTGCAAAGTTTTTTTTGGACACCACGCCATACGATTCCATCTACGTATATTTCAACGACGAGATGGAACTGAAATGCATCAGCCTCTACAAATACTCTAGCCTGGAACAACAGCTGGAGGCGAAACACGAAGCAGGGTTTATCCGGGAGTTGGAGTGCAAGATCACCCAATACACCCCGAGCGAAGAACTCATCCCATATAGCTTCGAATAACATCTTCGGAAAGAAAAAAGATCTTAGAAATAAGATCTTTTTTTTTGTTTTTCTTGAAACCTTTCCGTTCTTTGAATCGTAAGTTAAACAAACGACAACGATTATGAGCAAGAACATCAGCCTCACCGAAAAGAGAACCTTCACCTTCCACGATTACCAGGAAGGATGGAACGCAAAGCTCGAGCTCAACATTGTAGAGGAGCTCGCCATTCGCCGCAAGATCCAGGGGAAGCCGGGATTCGAGCTGATCCTCGACGAGGTGCCAAACACCGATACCCACCACAAAATTCACCGGACAAAATAAAAAAAACAAGAAAAGGGAGACCATCGGATCTCCCTTTTTTTATCGTCGTTGGCCCCACGTTTGCCTCACGATCGATTATCTTTTCGAAGTTGATTACTTACACAACCCTGTTATAAAAATCAAACGTGGGGCAAATGTCGCGTTCCTATCCCCGATCTAATGCGGTCCGCATCTCGCGAAGCATCATCCTCGCAGCGTGTCTGTACTCGTTGTCACCGTCAAGTTTGTTAATAATATTTTCCGTTTCCTCTACGAGATAGTGCAGATAAGACATTTGCTCAAGTGTGAATAAAAATAACTTCTGGTGAAACGCAATAGCCGAAAGATAGCCATGATCCTTAAACTTGTCGACACAATCATTCATTCGAAATAGACGACCTTCTTTCACCGCTTGCATATCTCTGCGCCAGTATCCCTCAACGACGCCACTATCTCCTACAACCCAGATCTTTTCTTTTGGAAAAGGTAACCAGGATTCCGTGAATTGGTATGGGTATAAATAATTCATTTGCGATTTCTTTTTCTTGACTGTTTGGATTGTTTGTTCTTTTTCCTGCGACGAGCAATTTCTTTTTCGGAGACGTTTGCTGGGTTGTGCCAAACACCGGAAATTGAAATATTAGGAAGATCCGATCTTCGATTGACAATATTCCAAACCTGTGTGAGATCTTCCATTGCCTGTGATGCTGCGTGTTTATATGTTTCGTTTGCCATCATTGGTGAAATTGGTTAGTCGGTTTCATCATCGGGGAACACTAATTTAATAATCTCTCTCTCTCTCTCTCTGCGTCTTCCCTGTCCTTCTCGGCAAATGCAAGTTGCAAACGTTCGCACATATCTGTGTCTGCGACAAATACCTGGAACCAAAACTTGCGATTAGATTGTAGAGTCGCAATTTCTACTATACGAGATCTTTCCTCCGGAGTGTCATTTTCTCTAAGACGATCCCACGCGGTTAATGCAGCTTGAATTGAATTCATTTTTGTTAAGGTTTAAATCGTCACATCATTGTTATGTCCCCAAGCTTCACGGGTGTCTATCTGGATCGACGTCAAACTCTTCATCGCCGAACGGGTCTTCAACTGCAGTGAATAAATCCCACCCTTCTGGAAACCGAATGTAGGTGCCTGACGTATCTCGCAGATCGACATAGTCTGAGATAGTGTCTAATGAGTTGACGTACGAATTTCCTTGGAATACTCGAGCACTCATTTCTGCTCTGTCTTCTTTGGAAACCAGTTGTCCTGCCAATCCGAGAAGAGCAAATACATTGCCCCCTTCGCCGGAGAGGTCAACGGAAAGAAGTGGAAGGTCATCTGAAAATCCCATTTTGCAATTTTTGTTTTGTGTGTTTCTAATACGTTGTAAACTTACAAAGAGTTACGATAAAAAACAAATCAATAACGAGACCAGATTGTTTAATGCGCAGTTCTTTCAGCTGATTCTGTTTCAATCAGTTGTTTGGTTCATCCTTCGATTTATTAGTTAATGCATCGATGATAGCTTGACGCGTGCTAGCAATATCTTGTTCGGTTGTGTGGATGAGATCCCTCAGCATTTGTGTCTGGGCGGGTTGTCTAATTGCGCTATCGGCACCCTCATCAGAAAATTCAATTCCATGTTGCAAGGTGTGATATGCGGTTTCTCGTCGGACAACTTGTTTCTCTAGTAGGGTTAGTAAAGACTCGACATATTTGACAGTTGCATCAGATTTTAGTTGTTCCAGTTTTTTCTTATTCGCAGTCAAATTAAAATCCAGAAACTGTACCATTACCAACACAGCGATACTAAACACAACAACAATGATGATAACCAAAATGAGAAATTGAAAATAATCCATGTGATTTAATTGTTAACGATTTTATGTTTGGCCATGATAGAATATACATGGCCGTCACTTAATTTGATGTACATCGGGATGTCTCCCGAAAGCATTTTCTCCCATTTTCGGATATAGGAAAACCTGAACCGAAGGTACATCAGTTTGGCAAGAAATTTGTTTTCATGTGCTTTTTCTTTCCAAAGAAAAACTCCTTTCTTCGCAGCTTCGTATGCATACACATCCCGAAAGAATTTAAGAAAATATTCGGCGCACATCTTTCCATCCGCGTCTCCAGAAAATACGGCCCAATTTTCCATTATCATCAAATGTGTGGGGTTGTCGTTTTGCCAAACATACTCCCGAAGAACAAATTTGTTTTCTCCGTACATATGCACCGCATACACACGTTCACCATCTTGCGGAGAACGTGGTGCGCGGTAGTTAATAACTCGGGGGTTAGAATGGAAGGTTATCATTTGGGTTTGGGACTATGGAACCAGGTGAATCGTAAGTTGCATCTCCGCTTTTCTTAAAAAGCGCGTCAAGTAATTCAAGTGACGCTGATGATATAAGATTAGACCCGGATGGTAATGTCCGCATTTCAACAAACTCGTCTACCCATCTTTTGTCTACAACATTTGGTAGGGGTGGTATTATTGAAAGATACCCGTGTAAATTTGGAACTGCGGATTGCGATGGTTGAGTCATGAAATAAATTCTGTCAGGTGGTTGCAAAATGTTTGAGAACTGCACCAAGGTATCCTCGCTGAGTAGATCGGTACAATTTAGCATTTTCTGCGAGAGATATGATGTGTTCTTCTTCTTCTTTTGCTGCTTCATACCGATCACCTTCTTCATCATCGATGTAACACATCAAATCTGGGTCCACATATTGCACTGCGATGACATCGTCTGAATTCACGTACCACTGTCCGTGTTTCAAATCTCTTGACGTGATTGGCGCTTCGGGGGATTGTTCATTCTGAAACCGTTCGAGATTGTCTAACTCTTGCTCGATGGTTGACAGAATTTCGGAACATCCCGATGGATTGTTCTGTCCAAATTTTACCAGTCTTCGGATGTGTTCAATTTCGTAGCTCATATCAGTAAAATTAGTTAGTTTTTCAGTGAAGAAAGTTCGCGTTCGACAGCGTCGATTTCTTTCAGTCCTAGATAAGACGTGTCTGTCGAAGTAGCGGTCAGTAGGTCGGCAATCCAAATTGGGATTTGTTTGTTTGGTATTGAACAGACTTTGTCATAGTACATTGCTATGATGAGGTCTTTTAGAATTCTGTGGTGGTCCCGAGACGTCATGGCATCGATCAACACATCTAACCATTCATCAAAGTCTGTAATTCCTCGGGGACAATATCTCCCTTTCATATCACGAACTTCCCGAATCGTCTCGGTTGTTTGTTCGACACCGCGCATTAAACTAGCAGCAGCAATAGCAAGTATCCACAAGTCAACTGGAGCAACTCGAACAAACGTATAGGTTTTGGTTGCGTACAACAGAATCTTGAGAATTACTTGTCTGGCGATGTCATTTGTAACACCACCATCACCACGCATGTCGTCTTCCATAGCCACTTCAATTCGAAGAGTGGTGGAGATTGTTTTATCCCGCAAAAATGTGTCAAGTGATTGGAAATAATCGCGTGACACAGTTTCATCTGATGACCAGGCATAACAAGTGCTTCTGATCCAAGGGTACGTGACGGTCTTCATTTGAGCTTTGATTTGATGATGGAAAAATTAAGATTCGACCCAATCTTCCAGGGTCTTTACTTGCCATGCAGAAACGTAAGTGCTACCATTGCTCGGGGATCCGAATCCGGCGAACACATACTTTCCGTCTCTGAAATTTGACAGAAGCGGTGCTTTATCGGAAACCCGAACGACTTCTCCAGTTCGATCGATGATACCAACCTCGTGTCCGAAGAGATCGAACTTACGCCGAAAGAGTTCTTTTCCGTTTTCTACATCCTCCGACTCCCAGGTGAACCTCAACCATTTGGTAGACGGATCTCTAAATTCTGGTTTCGCGTGAAGCTCGGACACGTCATACCATTCCATAAGGTATTCCATTTCATCATCGATCTCTTCTTGGAGATCTATCTCACTGTCCTCAAGAAAGTCCTCGTAATGACACATAGTTTGTTCTGTCGATTTAACGTCCTCTTAAAGTTACAAAAGTTTTGGATACCTACAAAGTTTATCTGAAAAATATTTCAATAAACTTCCTTTCTCCATTCGATTTCTCCAGACACCAAAATTCCGATGACGTGCGGACAATGCGTTTCGATCAACTCAATCTCGACTGGGTCGTTCGTCGTAATGGATTTCTACATCGCTTTCTCGCAAGAAACGATATTTGTCTGCGCCATTTGTGAAATGCACAGGGCATTGTAATTCACCAGCAATCCGCATCACATCTGTATTTGAATGCGTCTCCACACGAGATGTCAGGATCTGGATTTCGTGACCCTGAAGAATATACCACTCAGCCAATCTACGGATTCTTGATTGTGACATGGTCGAATCGAAATCAAATGAAATTAACATGGGTCAGAGATAATGTTGGATTAGAAATGTGGGTAAAAAGGGATGTTCATTTTTCGTCAACGTCAGGAAAGTGAGTTTGTTTGATAGCTTCGAAAACTTCGACAAAAAAAGCATAATTGTCACTCGTTGGCGCAGGTTGTCCGAATGCAAGAAAGAGCGTGTCGCTCAAATCTTCAAATTTAAGCGTTCTCCAATGCGGGTCTTCCAGAATTCTTTTTTCAGCAGAAAGGCGGTCTTTGAATATGCGGCATGTATCTCGAAACAGTCGATCCAAGACCTCGTTCTGATTATATTTTTCTTCAACAACTGGGCCGTGTTCCGGATACGCATAACAGTATTTCTCCCGATGGTTCGGGTCCATTACTGGAGCAGATGGTTCGATGTGAGGTTTTTTTGGTCCGTGCACAACATAACCAAGTCCTTGCAGGAATTCAATTGCGTTTAATTCACCGTGAGTCATATTCATTTAGAGGTTTGATTTGTGAATGTAGCAGAGTTGTTTTGGTTGACAAGTTCAAAAGCCAATTTTATTTGACCGAGTAATTGATTGTGATGCACATCACCAAACTCAACTAGGTTCCGATACTTTCGTATGACACTGATCAAATCGTTGTCAAGTGCGTTCTGTACCATTTTCCAGAATTTGGTAATGGTTGGATCCGACACTCTTTTCTCCATTACATAATGGAGGCAAATTCGATTTGCTGCTAACATCGGTGTTCGATCTCCGAAACACAAGTCAAGTATTTCTTCGATTCCTTCGAACTGATGCAAATTGTATGGTCGGTCATCATTTCCATTCGTTCGAAGACTGTCTCGAACTGTGGTAATGAGGCACCACATCAACTTACGTTGGACATCTTCCGGAATCATCTGAATAACCTCCGGTTGCATGAGAATTGTAAGCCTCGCCCATGCGGTCAGTCTATTGCTATGAACCAGGTCATACACCGACTGGTCTTCAACGTAGTGACCCGTCAGGGCGACGTTCTGATAATGTTGAGCCGTAATCATGTCTGGTGTGTTAATATGGTGTTCTTTTGATTTTTTTTAGTCTCAAACAAAGTTACAACGAAATTTTCTGAATTACAAGTTAAAACGAATCTTCACTGAACGGATGTTCGTGTTCCCAGTTTGCGATGGTGTAAACAGCATTTCCGAATTCATCGACTGCTGTATCCATGTCGCCATCCTGGTATAATTTGTAACCTTCAGAACTTCTCCGGCCACGGTAAACGCCGTATTCGTTTTCATCTACTCCCCACCAAGCGGCACGACGAATGTTGTTAGCCTCTACACGCTCCGGAGTATATCCCGGTTTTGCGGCTTCGCGCTTTTTTGCAGCACAAGACTTAGAACAACAAAGACCCCAGCCCCTTTTTACATTTCTCATGTCGGCGTTGTACACCTTGCCACAGTGATCACAGTTTCGTCGGGTGTGTTTCATGATTTGGTTTCGGTATCTTCGGAAAGAATATCTTCCAGATCTTTTGTGATTTTAGCAAGAACCGCGCCCACCTTCTCTTTCATACTAGTCAGATTTTGAATTCGCAGTTCTCGGGTTGAATATTTCTCGAAATGAAATGAATTAACCCGATCCAGAATTTTTTGTTCTGCTTCTTCCTTTGGTAACACAAAAAACCACACTGGAACAAACTGACTGCGGACTTCTTCTCCATTCCATATCTCCAGTTGCACAGTCGGCTCATCGGTGACCCCCCAAAGACTAGAACCATAGAATCTATGCTCCGGAAGTCTCACCGCGATATCGTATCGATCGTGATAGTAATAATTTTCTGGAAATGTGAAATATTGCTTGAGATGTAACTCTTGCGATTTTTTATTTGATCCAAAGTCACACCATCTATCGATGATGTACTGCGTCCAATCAAGTGCAGAGAGTATTTCTTTTTCTGTAGCTTGTTTCATGATTCGGGATTTTGGTATATTCCAAAGATAAACTTAAAAAAAGTTCAGACACCAAAAAAGAATGTCTGAACCAGTACAAAAGATCGAACAAATTTAAATCAAGAATATTCCAGTTCCATGATACACACAATCTCGTCGTGGATCTTACTAAGGTGGAACTGAACGGTTTTTTTGTCTGAAATTTCTATGTTGCGAGACCAGCAGAAGTCACGAAGGAAGTTAGCTTCATTAGAAATACCAGTCAATGCGTCTTCGAGGAGTCGCCAATCGATTGTGACAAAAAAGTCATCGTGGATGACTCTTGCAAGAGCAGATTGTCGATCATAAAAAATTCGGCCATGTTTAGCCATTACAGATGACACTGGGTCTGCATCAAATACATCTTCTCGAACGAAGGCACGATATGCAAACCAGTATATCTCACCCTGAACTGGTTCTTCGACTATTCCAGTTAGTCCGGGTTTTTTAACTTCCCACCCCGCGTCTGTTAATACTTGAGCAGCTTCTTCAATAGTCATATTGGTTGTTGATTATTTGTTCGTGTCAATCAAAGATGAAAGTTTTTCGATAGTTGACTCCAGAATTCTGTTGATAGATTTGATTGGGAGGTCAACGATGTATGCTCGACCGTGGATGACATCTGCAACATCGACGTGAATTGCTTCGAGCGCGACAAGTAATTCTCGGACGTTGACTTCTGCATAACCATCTTTTGATCTGCAAGTTTCCAATTTTTTTGCATTATCGAAGTACTCTTGTGCAGAAGCCTCGTCGTGGAATATTCTTCGAGCGTTCAACATATCGACGTCGTTAGAGACACCAACATACGCTTCGTGGTTGATTGTCGTGTTACGAACAAACCAATACCAATCCCCGATCTTTGCAGATTCGACTACTCCGGTTAATTTCAATTCAGATGCGTCCATTGGTTATTCAAAGTCTGTGAAGTTACACGGAAGATCACCCCCTCGCAAATACAAATGCGCTGCGGCTGTCGCCATTTGATGGCTAGTCAATACTTGATTGAATGTTTGCGATGCGAGAATGTCCAATGGCTGCGGAAGGCTTCTGGTAACCTCGTCTGACAACTTACCAATCGAAAGTGTGAACTTGTCTGCAGGGAGTGTATCTGTGTGTGGTTCATACTGAAGGAACAGCTGACCATATTTGATTGGTGCTCGGTGATACTCCGAATACATAGCAATGTGAACTGGTCTTCCAAATTGCATGTCCCAATAATCGGTAACTCGTTTTGTTAGAGTGAAAACTAGCTTATCCTGAGCTTCATCAGCAAAGCTACTCAACTGTCGATACGCTGTTGGTGGAATTTTCGGGTCAGTCAAAACGACGATGACCTTCCCGTTCGAACCCAGACGAACTTCCACGTGGCGATGCAGATTGTTTTGTCGGAGATACTTGCGAACTCGAAGTAATTCTCTTAATTGTTTGAACATGATTGAAATTGGATTAAAAGATTTCGTGAAGAATAGTATGCAAATGGCACGTCATGAGTATTTTCAAATGATCAATCACTTCTAGAAGTGCGTGACGTTTTTCGTTGTGAGTTTCTTGTGGCCTATTCTCCGGTGCTGGAATTAACTGATCATGAATTTTGGTAATCAACTCATCCAGTTTTTCCAACCATGCTTCCATTTGATCTAACGTGAGTCGGTCCGGTGCCCATTCGTCATCCTTCCATGATAGGACAATGCTAAACAACTCGTCCAATGGTCTATATCGAATACGCGTGCCAATGTACTGGCGAAGAACGTGCAACCCAGCCTCTTCAAGTAGTTGTCGACGCGTGATGGTTTTATCTTCCAGAATCGTCTTGGATCGTTGTTCAATCGGAATGGTGGTGTCGTAAAGGAAATAGAGATGTGACATAACTTGAACGAGTTGGATTTAACAATCGGGACAGAGTTCTCTGAAAATGACGGTGTCGTCAACGAACAGTGTATCATTTACCATAGTCAGTAGCGTGTATGGGTGAACTCGGAAGTGTGCAGCCAACGCGTGAGCTTGTTTGAGGAGACCTTCGATTGTATCGATAGCTACTATAGTGGCATGAACGTGTTCGAAAACAGCGGCACCACTGGAATTTTGAAATCCAAGAACTACTGAATCAATCGAAGTGTGATGGGTAAGTTTCATTGTCAGATTGGTTATTCAATGTAAGCTGCGACTTCTGTTTTGTGATGAGTTAAAAGCCAACGACGTTGTGGAGGTGTTAGGAAATCACGCAATTCCTTCGCTGCGCATCTCGGCGCTGCTTTCACGACTTCCCATATTTGGTTGACCGATAGACGGGTCTTACAATCATCATCTATGCACACTCGAAGAAACCGAGTAGAAACATAATATGGAAGCAGATTGAAGAGCGTCATAACCTGTCGTTCAGTTAAAGAACCCGCAAACAGTTTTGCTGTAGTTGCTGGGTCAACTTCGATCATCTGATTCAGCATATCCCGAGTCACCAAATTCTGGAACTCAGGATAATGGCACGCTTGGAAGAACACCTCGGGATACTCATCCAACATTTGATCCATGCTGCTAACGCGATCAAATGCGTGCATGAACTCTACATCATCCCGCAGTTCTTTCGGGAGTTGTATTTTTTGGAGTATCATACCCAACCCTCCTCCCACCACCCAGGTGGAAAAAGCAATGTGTTATCAAAATCAAACCCGTCGTTCAGTTTTTCCAGTATGACCTCCTCGGAGATGTTAAAGTGAATCATCATAACGCGCATTTGAGCAATGAGCTGCGTCATAATCTCTTGCGCTTGTTCCGTAGTATCGACCCACTCAACAGCGGAGTCCCCATCTGAACTGACGAACTCCAGAACGATTCGCCGATCCCCGGATATTGGGTGGCCGAATTCGTTTGCGTTACATTCCATCGTAGTCGTCTTTAATAAGTGTGTTTAACTGTCTTAAAGTTACAACTAACTTTTCACAGTTACAAATTTTCATCTGAATTTTGTACTATAATTTTGTGAGGAAAAATGGTGTTCAATTGTCATACTCATGATGCAGATTTTTAAGCGTGTGGAAGTGGTGGATAAAAATCATCGACAAAATTCGCGAATGAACTGATTGTACGGTCTGACATCGAATCTTCGTGGAATTCTATAATGTCATCTAATTGTTTACGCAACGTTGGGATGTGAACTGCCTGCCACTCACCACGCTTTTGTTGCTCAACTCGATTTCTCGCACCCGCGTCCGTTTCAAAAAGACCACCACCGTGGAGATAATACAAATCAGTCGGGCTATCCATATATTGGAATCGGGTTACGTCCCCGCTGTCTGTGGCATACCAATACCATTCACCAATTACTGGGTTGGTTACTGGCCATTCATCGACGATGGGTCGGTCCACTTTGCATCCGGCGTTTTCTAAAACGCGAATCATTTCTTCAAGTTCTGGAGATAACATGGTCTAATTTTTGATTTGAAGTGAGGTAAATTTGTTATTGCAATTTCAGACCGTTGTGATGTCTGGATGCTGAAATGAAACGTAATCTTGGACCGTGTTCTGTTCACAATTGGAACAATAACGAAAAGTCGGCGCAGACAGTTTCGACTCAACAAAGCTGGAGAAAAACCTTTTGACCATGTGCTCTTCCTTTGGAAGCACCCAATCAATCATGTGATCGCACCGGCGACATCGTGTTTCGAAGGTAATTTCGTCGCCATTCCCAATGACTGCTTTGGATTTCTCCTTTGGAATATTAAGTGCGTCAAGTTCTTGAACAATCTCATCCAACACACTCGGCCATCCATTTTGTAATTGGTGATCTAGCACTAACTGTCTTTTCCTGGAAGTTTTGAGTGTGCTGATAATTGATTTGATCTTATCGACGGTGGATTGTACGTCGTTTGCATTAGGTCGTTGAGGAGCGCTCATGATTGATTTTTGGTTTGTTGGGTTCTTGTCAGTGTGTTCAGAGCCTCAATGGTGTCGTCTTTCCAAAGACTTGGTGTCCAGGGAAGACCAATGGCGTCATCCAATGTTTGGCCGATGCCAGTCATTTCTTGAATCGCTTCTACGATACTTTCATTTTTATTGTCGAACACTAGCCCGGCCTTGAGCATGAGCCAATGGTATGCCGCATTGTAATCGAAAGTTTCTTTGATGACACTTACGTTAATCGGGAATCCGTATATCGCAACAAAGGCAACCTCGGTTCCATTTGCTGGGATGTTGTCGAATGAGTATTTCATACTTCTGTTGTTTGTAATGCATGAATAAGAGCGTCGGCTTGTTCTACTGCCCACTTTGCGTTCAAATTTGCACTGCGTAAATAATCCTGTCGGATATATTCGAGCATGAATTTTTGTGCAAGTGAAATACGGAGTTCGGTCCAATTGATGGGCGGTGTGCTTGAATTGGATGTTGGATATCCCGATTGTCCTTGGAAATAATACAGTGTGGATGAAGCAAGATGATCTTCCATAATAATTGGGTTATTGATTGTTTGTCAGTTCTTGTTTGAGTTCATCGGCCTTTCTTTCGGCTGCGAGAAAGCCGGGAGTGGTGAAGGGGAAGAGGCGACCTTCTTTCGCGATCTTTTTAGTAATCTCAAATTGCGAGTTGCCGCAATAGCCCGAATAGCGGAAATCCACACTTTCGTTATCTAGGTTAATCCAAAAGTACCACGTTGCTTCCTCCACCTCCTCCGGCTTCACGGCATCGGCAAAGGGAACCCAGCGGCCCTGTTGCGTGAGGCGTTTGTGAGCAGATTCTTCGTCGTGTAAGATGCGACCGGCCTCAGTATCAAGACGATCTTGCATAAGGTCAAGATACTTATACCGACCAACAACACCGTCAATCCGGCAAAGCCAGTAATCATGATATGCCTCCGGCTCCAAGACCGGTCCTGTTTTTTGTTCAGTTGTCATACAAATTGCATTTGAGTTAAACAAAATTTCGAAGAATGGATTTCCAATACAACCAGTTTGGTGTTTCTCGGAAATTAGATTGATCAAGTCTTTTTTCAAATCTTGCTCTGAATTCTTTTGTGTATGTCCCGGCTGTGGTCCATTCGATATCTATTTCTTTACTCCATTGAATGTACCCTTTACCATAAACAAAATCTAATGTCCTATCAAGAAGACTGGGTTTTGTTTCTTTAAAGAGCAAACACACCGTTTTCATTAAAAACTCAAATATGAACTGTTTCATAGGATTGACGTGATGTTAAGAATTCAGTTGTTATGACTGTGGAAAGAAGTTTCCATTGGTAAGAAAATCGTGCATTGCCCAGCCGTCTTCTCGATCAAATTCACAATGCACGATCGCGTCTGCTAATGTAGGAATATGCACCATCTTCCACATCTTATCTTGGTCCTCTTTCATCCGTTGTTTGGCTTCGGGTTCAGTGTGAAAGATCCGACCCGTTTCCCAGTACAAACGATGCATGGGATCACTGATTGAAAAAGCATGGAAGACCGGCTGTGTTCTCGGAGGCAATACTGCATAACAATACCCTCGCCCGTCTACTGGTTCCATCACTGGACCTTTCGGCATCTTTGGCCATTCAACCTTTGCTCCAAGGTCTTCTAAAAATTTAACTGCGTCGTCTTTTGTCATTGTAAGGAAATATTAAAGAGTTTTGATGAGGTCATCGATTAGCCGGACAATACTGTACGCGTCGTCCATTCCAGCTTTTTTTGTTTTAGCAGCGAGTCGACCGAGATGTTCGCGGATCTCGACCAACGTCTTTTCTTGTTTGGTCATTGCATTGTAGGTTACGTCGGGATCTTGAAGCTGTTCCACCTCCTCCAACTCGTCGCGGATTTGGTCAAAAAACGCATAATATCCGTGATGCTGCTGATTGTGAGCTAAAAGCTGCTTAATGTTTTCGATGTGGGTTTTCATTGCCAGTTGAGCGTTCGGGTATTCTTGTTGCGCGGGAGGAGCGACTGGCAAAATGGTCGGCACCACATCCGGATCGGCTTGTGAGTAATACGCCCTGGCTATTTCAGCCCACTTGTGAGCAGACTTGTCATTGAATGCTGTGAAGTCAGTATGCCGTAGGATGGCAATCGAAGACTGACTCCACTCGTCAGTTTTGATTTGGTAATATTGTACCCCACATCGATCAAGATAACCAATAATCTTTGCGGCCACAATAGCACTTTTCAGCTTATCCTCGTCGGACATCCTACTTGGGTCAGATTTTCCGACCCAGTAAGTATAATCCTCACCTTCAAGAGCGTGCATACGTTGAGCCGAGAGATATTTCAAGATCTCGTTTGGTAATGGTTCTCGAGTTGTAAATGATACTCGCATCGAAATTCAGTTTGTCTTTAGTTTATTGAGTAATTCAATCATGTCTTCGATCTGCCGGAGCCGTTCAACAACCGTTTCTTTCGGATCCTTTTTAGCACGTCCGAAACCTAGAGCGACGTAGTATGACACCGTAGCATATTTGAATTGTGGAACGAGCTCAGCAGCAGTGTAGATATAATCTTCCCCGAGAGTCTTGGCATCACGTGCCAGCATAGCAGCTGCCCTCACCGCTTCTTCACAATCTTCTTTTTCCGCCTGACGAAGTGCGAAGTCTTCGGCCACATTACAAGCATGACGAGCGTCTACGTGAGCATCCGGTAACAAGTCGAAAGCTCGACGTACCCATTTAACAGTCAACAATATCATGTCACGTTCTGAGAAAATGCCGGGCTTGCAACAAATCGCGATTCGGTCTTCTGGGTGAATACGTTCTTCGCGAAGTATGTAAAGAACAGTTTCTGGGTTAGTCTGTGCAAGTGTCATAATTCAGTGTCTTTTAAGAGTTCACGTTTGGATGCAGCGCGGGCTTTGCTGTGAATGATTCGCTTTGTACTGGACCAGCGTTGACCTTTGAATTGATGGAACAAGTCAAACGAGTGGTAACGGTATTGTGGTATTTTGTATTTCATGGGAATGTGTCTGAATCTGAAGATTAACTTATTACAGACCGTGAACCGGTAACGCAGACAAAAACGAGTTTGTCGTCGTCTCGAGTTAAACGGTAACGGATGCGTTCCCAATCATCCGAGAGTTTCGGTAATTGGACTTGACTGAGTGGTGTGTCTTTTTTCATAGGAGAGTACTTTCAATTGCGCGAACGAACATTCGCATGAGATGATTGTGATTGGTCATTCCGAAGTCAACGGTCTTTCTCCAAAGATCTACCACACCTGGAACATCGTAGTCCAACCCACGTTGCACCATTTTCCAGAAGTTCGTCGTATCTAAATCTTCATCCATAGTAAGTAGATGATCTTTTGCGATATCATTCGCCAGTGTCACATCTTGTTGGAGAGGAAGTGGTTTGAAAAAGAACTCGCGCAGTGCGATGTCTGCGTTATACTCATCTTCGGTGGCTTCCGTTTTTTTGATGTCGCGTACTTCTGTAATGAGAAGTCCCATAAAGAAACGACGGGCACGAAGGGAAACCATTTGAATCACTTCTGGTTGGAGAATTACTTTGAGTTTCTCCTCCGCTGTGAAGTCGAAGGAGTAGATGAACGTAGTCTCCAATTCCATGTCTCGCTTGAACTTGTGTGCGAGACCAACCTCGGCTAAATTCTTTTTGGTAATAATCATTAGATGGCGTCGTTGTAGTGGTTAAACAATGTCCCAGCCAGTAACGCGGGCGAAGGCTTCACCGCTCTCGACTTTGTCGTAATCACCAGCGGCGATGTACTGCTTGGCTTTGCGGCGGTTAGCACGGTGAGCTGCTGCTTTCCAACCAGCGAGGCTGGGGTTGCGAATAATACCAGTAGCTTTGCTGGCATCAATTTCGACTACTGCTTTGAGTACCTTTGCCATTTTTTGTTGTCTTTAGTTGTTTAACGTTCTTAAAGTTAGTAAAGTTTTAGATACTTACAAACTATTTCTGAAATTATTTTCAGATATTTTTGTACCCAGAACAATGTCCCTGAGAATTGAATATAACGTACAAGAGGTCACGTTGAAATATTTGGCGCGATTGTAAGGGAGAGGTGAAGTGATTCTAAAACGAAGTGAAACGCAGTATCATCAATTTCACCATTTCACCAATTGATGAATGAAATGACTAATGATAAAAAAGCCCGAGTATTGCTACTCAGGCTCGATTAAAAAGGTCTAAACTTAAACTAATCTTCCGCCATCCCATTAATTGAGGCTGGCACCGTAATGGCTGAGATCTGTAAAGCCACCTTCACGCCGACCATCTGGGCAATTGCGTTTTCGGCACTCGTTTCCGCTGTAAAATTAAATGGTTTCATTTGTCTTGATTTGTTTGTGAACGAAATCCAATGTTTCGACGAACCTATGCACTTCAGAAAAATATTGGTGACCGCCTGGATGGATCACTAGCACACCGTGGGTCACGTTGTCCGATTCCGGAATTCGAATAAAGCGATGTCCTGGAAAATGAGTTTGTAGTTCTAGAAGTATCTGATCAAACTCACCAATCAATTGTGAACGTTCTGATGTCTTCACGTTGTTTTAATCGGTTAGCCCAACGAAATGCGGTAAATACAACGACGTCATCCGAGTCTCCCTCGTGTGACTCACATACCATATTCAAATAATACATTGCAGCGACTGGTATCTCTGGGGTGACAACTTCTCCCGGAATCAACCAAGGTAACTCAGTCGAATCGAATGCTGGATATTCGGACTCTAGAAGTTTATACACCGGACCTCGCATCCATTTTTCAAATCTGTCATTTGCCAACCATTCACCCGTTGTGTTGAGATGATGGATATCTGCAAGTGCAATTAGCGCATGCAAACGACATGACGTAATCGATTGATTGCGTATGTTGTGCCAGTTCCGCACATAAATAGCAAGATGGTTAGATGGAGTGCATGGGCTTTGAGTTGTGTCCAGTATAGACTCTTGCATATGGATGAAATTATTGAAGCAGCGTTTGATATATTAAACAAATGAAAGAGAAATGTTTGGTGTGCTTTACAATTTGGTAAGTTCGTCTTCCCCAACATCCAGCCCAACCACACTCATCGGAATAACGGTTTTTTCAAGATGGCGGCGAATATTAGATGCAAGACAAACAACGAGATTTTGTTCAATGTTTTTAGCAGACTCCAGTTCTTCCTCACGCAAATTCTCTCTCACTGGATAAAACCGGTATCCTTCTAATGACACTGGAAGCTCTGGACCGCCATACTGTTTGTTTGCATACCCCCAATGTATATCGAGTGGTTCTCGAAACACCATTCGATTCGATGGCGTGGTTGCGACCTGCATTTGAGCCAGTATCGTCGTTTTAATGCAAACCAGAATATCGTAAGTCGTATCCTTACTGGTTGAATCTGGTACAGTAATGCAAAGGAAGTCTTTCATCTGAATTAAAATTAGTTCACAACAAACTAACAAAAGAAAAATGACAATTCAAAATCAATAGTCGTGAATTTGGCAAACCATTTCTACTGGTGTTTCCTCCAGATATTGATCTAGTGACTTTTCTGCAAATTCCAACGGCATTTCAAACAGATCCTGTGGTAAGGTAACATCGATTCTCCGTTCATAATACGGGTCGTCAAATGTCATAAGCAGAAAATTCCTTGGACTGAATCGATCGTAGTGTTGCAGAAAGTGCAAGACGTGAGAAAAATCGATTCTGTCAATCAACGATGCTACAGACGAATCAATGTGTTGCCCAGCCACTCCGTTCATTGACCAAAGCTTGTCGAACAAATTCAATTCTTGCAACCGAATCAAGATATTGAATCTCAATTTGTTGTATTCTCGAAGGACTTCGTTGATATTTTCGATCATTTCTGTTTTTGATTTGAGGCGAAGTTCATTTCTCGAAGACAGTTTAACAACATCGTGAGTCCATCCACATTCATGTTGAAGCAACGCACTCCGTCTGATCTGAAAATGTTGTCTGGTGTTTCTGCATACACCGTACCGCGTTGAGTCAAACACAACAGACGTCTGTTATCAGCTGCCCAATCATACCTGAGTTCAGAACTCCACTCCCAAGGAAAGCTTTCACCTGGAAGTTTAGAGAGGTTCGAAAAAGTAACTTTGTTCTCCATAATCATTTTGTTGAAGTTGAATTATAATTGATTCGTTGCGCAAAACCACCCTGTGAATGTTGGCTTCAACCGATGAAATTACTGGAGTCCCATCTCCTAAATTTCGGTCATCCGTAATTCCACCATCATGATCAAACCATAAGCTCGACTGAATCGGTGCACCCCTCTTCATCAATTCTCGGACCTCTTCTGGTGTGGCAAGATCCGCCAATGACAAGTGTTTCATTGGAACGCGTGTTGTGTATTTGCTCCAATCCACTGAACACATCGTGCCGTATCCAGTTTCGTGGATTTCGGTGATCCGACCAATCCACAATGAAGTGACTTGGCTATTATCGAAAACATGATTTGGATCGACATGGCAACGTACGATGTCTCCTACTTGTAATTTCATCATTGGATTGGTTGTTTGTCGCAAATTCGCATATTATTTACCGAGTTTTTTTATGGAATTTTCAATTACCACGTGTGGGTCTGTTGTGGCAAACAAGACGTTCTCAATGATGGTGGAACTAAAAATTACCATATCCGAGGCGGCTTTCCGTTGTGCCTCTGTATCGCATTCAGGTTTTACCAAATGCGCATACACCGCTCCAAGACTCGCGTTCACTACGTCTATCATCAACTTGTGTTTGTTGTAGATCTTCCAAAAAATGGAATCATCAATTCGAGTCTTTGCAGACAGTTTGCTATAAAACACGCGACCGCACTCTAAAAAGAGCTTCTGCTCGAGCGAGTCAATCCAAAATTCTGGTTCGTCGCATCGGCCTTCCCAAGCGATGTAATATCGTTCCCCTATGACTGGGGCAATGACTGGTCCTGTTTTCTGTTGCATGATATTAGTTGTTAGTTCTGCAGTAAGTTACACAGTATTTCGGACAAAACAAAACCTCATCCAAATTTTTATTTGAATTCTCCAATGGCCCGTGCGTATGTTTGAAGTGTCTTGAAGGTATTTTCGGCGTCTCTATAAGCAGTTTCAAGAGCTTGGTGGCGTTCCATCAAAGCAAATTCAAAAGCATCGACGATATCTTGAGGAATTCCAGTTGTGGAAACTATCCAATAAAAAATCATTGCGAAATCCGGGTGAGACACTGCTTCAATAAATGTCAATCGCATTGGGTCGTCGTTTAACACTCTCCCATCGGTGTCTTGAAGAAAATACGACTCACGCGCCCCGACAATAGATTGACGAATGTGATACAGATACATCATCTTCATGCGTTCGTATCTGTTCTGGGTCTCTTGTGTGTTTGACATAACGAAAAATTTGGTTATTGGATTACCAGTTGAGTTGCACTAATTGCCCGTCTTTGAAAACGACGGTGTTTGGTGCATTGTCACCACATTCCATGTGTTCTTCTACAATTTCAGGAAAGAGTTCATCCGCTTGAAAATGAATCACGGTGTGTTCAATATTCGCGTGCTTAAGTCCAAAAAAGAAGCCCTCGATGAAGTCACCAATTCGGTTATGGTACGAATCCCCTTGGAATACGATAGTTGCGATACCGTCGTCTCCCAGAAGATACACACCACCTAAGCCAACTTCTGACCAAAAACAAATGTCCAAATAAGTTCTCATAATGAAGTTTCGTTTTGAAGTGGGTATGGTACTTTGTTTAATTCGCAAATTTTCTTGTATGCTGCAAGTGAATCGAAATATGGATTTTTTCTAAATTCTCCGTTTTTTACATCTACAATCCATCTGAATTGAGAAATGTTGGTTGGTGTGGTAGGAGCACCGTAGTTTCCATATCTTAAATTCACTTCTTCAGAAGTGTGAACGTTGTCTACACCAAAACCATGATCGTTTACTGACCATTTTCTGTCTTTCCGAAAAAAGAATTTGCGTTTGTACTTTTCTTCTAATGTGGCCGCCACTGCATTCAGTTCAGTCTGATCTGTTCTAAAAGTGAATTCATCTTGAGCATCTATGAGATTTTCGGCAGCACCTTGGAATAGTGTAATGAGTCGATCAACCATGTCGGCTTCGTTTGGATTGTTCAAGTCGAAAACGAGTTCTTGATACAAATCGTTGACCGTCACATCAATGCGAAGAATTCCTCTGGGTGTGACTGGATGTATGTAAAAATTCATTGGACGTGTAGTTGTTTTAGGAAATTTGAAAGCGAACAGTTCCGTCTTCGCATTCTCGAACGTTCAGGATCTTTGTAATCCAAAACGAATCGAGCAATGCAGCGATTGCGGAAACTTGTGACTCGGATAGTCCTTTCGGAAAAATGGCAATGTCGTCAGAGAATGTTTCGGACAAAACCAGATCAATTCGGAAATCAATTTTGAATTTTGGATTCACAAGGAAATCTGATACCGTTTCCCGATAATCTTTTGGAAACCGGTGGTTCATAGAATGTAACAAATTGTAATTCTCGATGTCGAGTGAAGTTACATATTTAGCCATGATGTATCCGAGTGTTTTAGGTAATGTATTCTATTAGACTACTTTCAGTGCGTATTCCATGTTTGGTGGTAACGACGTCTCTGGCTGACCATCTTCCATATCAACTACCATACCGGATTGGGATCCGTGATGAATGATAAGCATGTGTTGCACTACGGTGATTGCAATGTCGTGTTTTTCCAAAAACTCGAACAGCAATTCTGCTTTTTTTGAAATTGCGGAATTCTCAGTGTACCTTCTAGCCATAATGTCTCCAATTTAAAATGTTAATTTGATCTTACGCGCTTCTTGTAAATACCGGCGTTCAATTTCTTCTTCGAACTGATCGATTTTAGCTTGCATACGCCTTTTAATCTCATCATATTCAGAAGAGTCGGTCGGACTAAAAAATAGGTGCATTCCGACGTTTGCGTGATTTAAAAAAAGAACGAGTTTCCCGATATCCAATTGAATCGTATAATAATTCTGCAAAGACGTATCATCTCCAATCTGTTTTTTCAATTCAACAAGATCGGATTTCAGTTGTTGAAAATACGGGTCATGATTTACATAAGAGGACCAAGTCGGGGAGATCATGTCTTGCAATACCCATTGCAAGTCTTTCAGGACATCGGGTGTCATACGAGATTGTAGAAAGCAGTCTACGACCCAATAGGGGGAGAACTCAAGACCAATCTCCTGCAACATTTCGTGACGTTTTCGG
>JACCDR011183844.1_pt1 | contig 31553 bp, 33 predicted proteins | sample 7446431 | NCBI WGS metagenome assembly JACCDR01 (sample SAMN15323443, study PRJNA562643) | freshwater metagenome | isolation source: river surface water | place: USA:Blue River Watershed | collected 2017-08-17
GGCCGAAGGCCGCCCCGCTTGTTCATTTCCTCTATGCTTCCGGCCATTTCGCCACCATAAGCATCTCGGCATCTTTCATGTATTTTGGTAGCTCTTGCCAAATAGCCTCGGTGACATAAGGCATAAAAGGATGTAGTAATTTAAGAGAGATGGTGAGACATTCTGATAGTACGTATTGACGGGATTTTCTTTCTTCCGTATTTTCGCCACTTAGTATTGGTTTTGATTCTTCCAGTATGACATCCGCCAATTCATGCCAAATGTAATGGTAAGCTTTTTCACCGGCTAGATAAAGATTGAATTTTACTATCTCGCTTTCAACATCGTTCACTGTCGTCTTTAGAGCGTCCAAGATGGCTTGGTCGCGTTCGCCTAGCATTGCCGGCTTGGCGCCATCGTAGTCACTGGTATGCGTGAGGATAAAGCGGCTGATATTCCAGATCTTATTGGCAAAGTTTTTATAGCCTTTGATCTTATTTTCAGACAGTGGTACATCGTTACCGGGTGCTGCACCAATTACCAGAGACAATCGCGTAGCATCAGCGCCGTATTTCTCAATCATATCAAGCGGATTGATGGTGTTACCAAGGCTCTTGCTCATTTTGCGGTTTTTCTCATCGCGCACTAGGCCGTGGAGATAGACATTTTTAAATGGTACTTGGCCAGTATGGTAGGTACTCATAAGAATCATGCGGGCCACCCAGAAAAAGAGAATATCGTAACCTGTTTCGAGAACGGTGGTAGGGTGGTAGGCTTTTAGATCAGCGGTTGCTTCTGGCCAGCCGAGAGTGGAGAAGGTCCAGAGTCCAGAAGAAAACCAAGTATCAAGAGTGTCGCTTTCTTGCTCCCAATCAGTACCGTTTGGTGCTTCTACATCGCAGTACATTTCTTCGCCCCGATACCAGACTGGTATCCGATGCCCAAACCAAATCTGTCGACTAATACACCAGTCTTGAAGGTTTTCAATCCAGTTGAAATACACACGCTTGAAACGTTCAGGGAAGATATCTGTATCGCCGTTCTCAACGGCTGCTACCATCAATTCTTTCAAACTAACCTCACTACCACTTGGCACGCCGGTTATCAGAGAGTGTTTGAGGATAAACTTTTTATTTACATCAATCCACCATTGGAGTTTTGGTAGCGGTTCGATAATGGCACCAGTTCTTTCGGCGGTAGCGACATTTTGCTTGATGTCTTCAGATTTTTCCAAAAGTCCTTCGGTACCGAGCCATTCCACTACGGCGGCGCGTGCCGCTTCGACCTTTAGTCCATTTAAGCGTCCGTCCACAGTCATTTTAGCGTATTCGTTTATTACCTGCGGTCGATTTTTTATATCGTGGCGGTCGGCCATATCCCAGTCGATTTTGCTATGAGCTGGTGTGACACCGAGAGCTCCGGTACCAAATTCCGGATCGACCTCTTTGTCGGCAATGATGGTGATATGGATTGGCACATCACAAAATACTAGATCGTATTCTGTGCCGATGAGGTGTTGGTAACGGGTATCATCTGGATGGACGGCGACAGCAGTATCGCCGACTTTGGTTTCGGGACGGGTAGTAGAAATGGCAATAGGGAAGTCGTGGCTATATTTAAAAGTATGGAGAGTTGATTGTCTTTCTTCGTAGACGATTTCGTCATCTGAAATTGTTGTTTGGCCTTTTGGATCCCAATTGACGATACGATTGCCGCGATAAATGAGTCCGTCATTGTACATATTTACAAAGGCTGTCATCACTGCTTTATAACGCACGTCGTCTAGAGTGTACGCATAGCGAGACCAATCAAGACTAGAACCCATCTTTTTGGTTTGATTGATGATAGTGTTTTTGCTGTCTTCGGCAAAAGCATTGACGCGGCGAAGGAGTTCCTCTCGACCAAGGTCGTGTCGGCTTTTGCCTTCTGACTTTTGAATTTCTTTTTCTACCTTTGATTGGGTAGCGATGGCTGCACTGTCTGTACCAGGGATCCAGAGAGTGCGCTTGCCTTGCATGCGAGCGTGGCGTACGAGGATGTCTTCAATAGCAAGCATAGCCGCATGACCCATATGAAGGGTACCAGTGACATTTGGAGGAGGCAGGACTATAGAAAAGGTTTCGGCATCAGGAGTAGTGACTCCTTTTTCAATACAGACATCAGGATTGAAAAACCCCGATTCATCCCACATTTTATAGAGGCGATCTTCGGTCGCCTTTGGCTCGTAAGGACTCAAAAATACCTCAGGAATGTTTGGTTTTTGCTCGCTCATATAAAGGGGATAGTAGCACGAAAATCACAGCTAGGAAATGGAATTGAAATTCTATCCCGAGGAAAGGCCTCGGGATAGAAGTTGCTGGATTATAGTGAGCGGTTGCCGTCGGCGCGAATAAAGGCGATGGCTCCAGCGGTGCGGGCAGCTGCGAGTTCGGCGTGTCCTGCTAGCGCTATCATTACGCTATTGTCGGTCGATAGATGGCGGTGTGGCAGGTAGACTTCGATTTCTGGATGAGTGCTTAATAGACCTTCGACAAAAGTCTGGCGCAAGAAAGAATTGGCCGAAACGCCGCCACCAATGATGAGAGTTTTTATATCAAAATGATCTATCGCTTTGACTGTCTTGGCGTAAAGCGATTCGATTGCAGCATCTTCAAAGTCGCGAGCGAGGCGATTTTTTTCTTCTTCAGTAAGGGTCTTGTCTCCGATCAAATTTCTAACAGCGGTTTTTAGACCAGCGTAAGAAAAATCAAAATCATCGCTATTTATCATGGGTCGAGGGAGAGCTTTGTTGCCAAAAGGTGGGAGCTTAGCCGCGCGAGCTTCGCTCGCGCGGCGTCCGATTTCTGGTCCTCCAGGGTAGGGTAGTCCCATCAAACGCGCTACTTTATCAAAGGCTTCACCGACAGCATCATCCCGCGTCTGACCAATTTTTTCGTATTTAGACCAATCACGCATCAAGACCAATTCGGTATGTCCACCAGAGACAAGGAGACTAAGAGCAGGAAAAGTGATTTGCGCTAGCTTATCGTCTTCGACCACATCAAAAAGCGAAGCCAAGATATGTCCCTCCATATGATTGACTGGTATGACGGGTGCTTTGGTGACTGAGGCCAAAGCCTTGGCAAAACTAATACCGACCCACAAAGCTGGCTCAAGCCCAGGGCCGCTAGTCACTGCTATCAAATCTAGCTCAGGTAGCGAGTAGTCTTCTAGAAAATTTATGAGGTCGTCGGCTAGTCCGTCTTCGCGACTCAAAATTTCTCTGAGGGCGTTTTCGTCACCAAAATCAGTTGGAGAATTATCTAGTAGCTCCGCTTCAAGTAGGGCCTTTTTTAGCATTGGCACTAGTGTCTTGGCATGCTCGCGCTTGGCTACGGCAGGGAAGACCCCTCCGTATTCTTTATGAATATCGACTTGTGAGAATAGAGCATTACCAAGAAGAGTATAGGTAGCGGTCGGTAATTCACCTTCGACTTCTACAATACTAACAGCTGTTTCGTCGCAGCTCGTTTCGATAGATAAAATACGCATCTGTGTACTATACACAATAGTTTTAAAAAACAAAAACCGGCCAAAATTGGCACGGTCGGATACGGGTCAGGCCCGCTTACAGAAATCAAAAACAAGAACATGTAGTCGCGGGTGTCGCGGGGCGGACGTAAGTCAGCCCCGCGACTTCGCGTCGGCCTGTCAGCCTTGTCCCTCCATCGCCGGAAGCTATTTGTACTTATAATAACATAAACAAAATATTACACAAACTCAAAAGGTAAATTTCGGAAACTATCCACTTTAATGCTGGCTGCGTTTTTGTGGCCACCGCCAGCGTATTTTTCAGCCATTTTGGCCACATCGACATCGCCTTTGCTACGCAGGGACACTCGTACTTGTTTATCCTTTCGATAGTAGACAATTCCGAGAGCTATTTTGCCTTCTGCCTCATTTAACTCAGCTAGTCTATTGCCTAGCGAAGAACGGAACATATTTTCGTTGATTGCCCAAACTTCGTACCCTTCAAAAATCACACGCTCCTTGTGTTTTAGTAGACTGTCAATTAGTTTGTCTTCGTACTTAGCTAAAAGAGAACCTTTGGCAATAAAGTTGATCAGTTCATTTTCGTTTTGTAGACGGGCAATGAGTGTATCCCAACTAGCAAACGTCATGGGCTCTTGATGTAGAGCGACATTAAACTCTCTATGTTCTGGCAGGGCAAAACGCCAAAGATCGTGGTCTTCTACGTACTTAAGTAATTCTGGCACTGGTGTATTGGGATGAAAGTATTGCCAAGCTAGCACACAACCCGAATGATCATTATCAAAAATGTTTTGTGGGAAAGACAGCACGGCCTCTTTGGCAGTTTGGTGGTGGTCGATGACCATCACAGATTTATTTTTTGTTTCTAGGTCTGCCAATACGTCTTTGCTGTAACTATAATCAATGATGTAGATTTCTTTGTCTGCCAGTCCTTCGGGTACGGGTGCTGGGATGGGGCGGGGGATATAGCTAGCGCTGTCTCCAAATTTCTTCCATGCAGCATAAGCGGCCCCAAAACCATCGGGGCAGTCTGCGTGATAAATAACGACTATGTATTTCAGTGGTTCGTTTGGCATTTTTTTTAGAGTATAGCACTTGTCTTAGTGGCGGTAAAAACAAGCGACGCCCATAAGGGGCGTGTGTTTTGATTGTAAATGTGTGCGATATAAGAATTGAACTTACGGCCTCTTCGATGTCAACGAAGCGCTCTACCACTGAGCTAATCGCACATTTTGACTATTGTACCCTTGCATTTATTTCACTGCAAAAGTGCTTAGCAATATATACTAATTTGCGCTGAATTTCCACTCTACCACATCTAACTAGACAAACACCTTTGTATGACTCGTAAGTTTTTTGCCCTGTTGTACGCTTATCCAGATAAGGTTTATTGAAGTTTTTTGCATCAATACCTAGCTCATTTGACCAAAATTTTATAGAAGAGACAGGGTTTTGATCGGCTCGTAAATGTAATTCACATTTAATTTTATCTAAAGGTACGTGGTAAATGGTGGTTAAACAGTTTACGAAAAATTTTAGAATAATTGGATTGGAGCTACCCATGCCTGTTTCATCTTTGGTTTTTGTGCCTTCGCCTAAATACAAGAATGCTAGAGCTAGCTCTATAATATTTTTGTCATGTAAATCAAGCAAAGACAATAATTCAAGGCTCTTACTCTCTGCTATTTGAAGTCTCAATGTTTTCTGGTTCTTATGCCAAGCTGCTGCACCTAATCGAGCCTTTACTAGAGCCTGCTGCCAATCACTGCGTAGTTTATCTTTCTGTTCAGTTGTTAGCTCGACATCTTTAAGCCAATTACTAAGTGTTGATTTTGGAATACCCAATTTATGGTGAATAAAAGGCAGAGATCTGCCACTTTTTCTTAATTTGATCGCTTCAGCTTTATGTTCAGACCACTTAGACTTCATGTATAAATGATACTCTCAGAAGTTCAGTTAAGCAAAAAGTAAATTGTTGATTTCTATATTTTGTGCAAGATTTTTTACTCTAACCCCTGTACTCAAAAATCTCAAGTTCTCGAGACAGTCGCTCATTCATTTTACGATTTTTAAAGTATTCTGATTCTTCAAGTGTCTGTTCACTTTTTAGTTCGTCTTGGATTACTGTCATAAGTCGCAGTGCGCGGGTAAAATTTGCTACGCACTCGGGGTTTACTTTTTGTGCGTAAGCGGCATATATATGGAGTTGTTCAATAATTTCAGTAATTATGATATGTCTGATTATGTGATTTTTTTGATCCTTGCTATGAACAAGATCGTCTAAAACATCAATATCAATCGCTAGCACAACATGAGGAAGTCCAGATAGTTCGCCACGCATACCGCTCTGTTCAGAATTGTAATAGGTAACACGTCCGAGTTTGTTGTCTTTACCGTCGTAATTATCGATTTCTTCTTTGATTAGACTGACTTTCTTTCTGATGTCGTTTGCGAAAGTAACATCAATGCCAATTCCGATATGACCAAGTGTAGCTTTTGATACAAATTCTAAAACAAAATCGATTTTGTATTTGTAGTCGTCATAGTCTGCTGTTTTTATTGCCTGAACAAAGGGTATCCAACGACCCTTATTGATACCGCTGTAAACAAAATATTCCAAAACTTCAGAAATTTTTTTTGTGTCTTCGGCACCGATATGGTCATCTGTGGAAGGGTCTTTTCTATTAGTCTCTGCGAACTGGGTTTCGCAATAACGCACGTAGGCAGCATGGTCATTCATTGTCTTTGCGTTATAGAAACCTGTAAAGTCGGCTCGCTTAATTGCGGCTTCTTTCAGTCGTTTGGAACATTCAGGATGAAGGGGTAATAATGTACTGGCAATTTTATCCATTGAACGAGTCTCACGTTCGCGGCGGAGTAGAGTTTTTTCAGGGTTTTCAAATGACATAATGTTTATTATACATTAGATACAGTTAGTAAGAATACTCATTTTTAGCCGTCTATACTTAATATACCGCTCTTTTGTGCTCCTTTAGGCCATTTTGGCTTTTTCATATGTCTAAATTAAATTCAAAAATCAGTTCAACCACCGAACAAACCATACCCGCTACACCCGTACGCTTTTTCTTTTATGTGTCGCGGCCTTTTTTGCTGTGGGCTATTTTATCTTCAACAGTTGTAATAATTGCAGCAACTATCGGTCAATCTTTACCTCTATTCTTCAAATGGATTACTGAGGCTGTTGAAACAGGTGATATAAAGCAGGCTCTTTGGCTTGGTTTCCTGTTTCCACTGGCGGTATTTATTGAAGGTATATTTTGGCGTATCAGCGGTCTTTTGGGCATGATGTGGTCGAATAATATCCGCAGACATACCAACGATGTGCTTATAGATTACACTATCAATCATAGTCACAACTATTTTGCGAATCGTTTTGCCGGTTCGATCTTAAATAAAATCAGAAATGTCATAAGCGGCATGGAGACATTTGTTCATGATTGGCTTTGGTCAATTTTGAGTGTCATTGTAAGTATTTTGGTCACTTTTTATTATCTATTTAACGTAGACAAAGTTCTTGGTGTCTCTTTTGTCTTCTTTCTTATTTTATTGGTTGTTGCCAACCAACTCCTTATTCCTGAAAAACGCCGACGCTCTCATAAGCAAGCTGCCTTGGGTTCTAAAATAAGTGGTCGAGCCGCTGATATCTTGGGGAATTCTTCTACTATACGCCAATATGTTGGCGTAAGGCGTGAGTTAGAGACAGTCCATGAAATGTCAAAGGAGTGGTACAAAGCTATGAATCGTAGTTGGACTTATAGCGAGTTCACCCAACTTTTGAATGGATTCCTATTGTTCATGTTCTTTGGTGGAAGTCTTTATTATCTGATCTCTGATTGGAATGGAGAAGCCTCAAGTGCGGCTGAGGTAGTATTTGTGATAGCATTGATTTCTTCTTTGGCTGGTAGACTGACGTTTGTTGGTCGGGTTATGACAAATTTCGCTCGGACTGTAGGCGAGGTAGAAGAGGGTTTGAGTGAAGTGATAGTACCGAGAGAGATTATCGACATTAAAAATGCCAAGCCTTTGGTTATATCTGCTGGCAAAATAGAATGGCAGAATGTCACCTTTACCTACAGTGAAAATAATGTTTTCAAAGATTTTGATCTGACCATACAAGCCGGACAGCGTCTTGGCTTGGTTGGTAGTTCGGGTGCTGGTAAGACCACCTTCGTCTCTTTGCTTCTTAGGCAATTTGATATTGATAAAGGCACGATCAATATCGATGGTCAGTCTATTGCCGAAGTCACTCAAGATTCTTTGCGGCAAGCTATCGCGGTCGTACCGCAAGAGCCTGCCCTATTTCACCGGACAATTCGAGAAAATATTGCCTATGGCAAGCCAGAAGCAACGGAAGAAGAGATTATCGAAGTAGCCAAAAAAGCGCAAGCTCACGATTTTATTATGGCGTTAGCCCAAGGCTACGATACTCTTGTCGGGGAACGCGGGGTCAAGCTATCGGGCGGTCAAAAGCAGCGTATTGCGATAGCGAGAGCGATGCTAAAAGATGCTCCGATACTTATCCTTGATGAGGCTACGTCGGCACTTGATAGCGAGAGTGAAGTAGCGATTCAAAAAGCCCTACATGTCTTAATGAGTGGCAAGACAGTGATCGCTATTGCTCATAGATTGTCTACCTTGCGGGAGATGGATCGGATTATTGTGCTAGAACAAGGCAGAATCATAGAAGACGGCACACACGAAACTCTCAAAGATTTTGGTGGAGTGTATCAAAAGCTCTGGGATCACCAAGCTGGTGGTTTTGTGGGGGATTAAGACTATGACTTCTTGATAGTGGCGGTTACTCCGGCATGGTCACTTACACCAAAATGAAGCAAAACATCTTCCACAAAGTAAGGTGGTTGGCTGAAGATGTAGTCGACCATATAACTTTCAAACATCGGCGATTTCACATCTGGGTCATTGCCGAGACGATGTAGATTGCGATCGAGACTACTCATGTGCTGCTTGGGAATAGTGTCCATGTAGCGCTGTAAAAAAAGTTCGTAGTTAGTATTGAAGCCTCGTGGCATGTTCATATCGCCACAGAGAAGGTGTGATGGATAACTGTCTAGAATTGCAAAAAGAGATTTTATGGCTTTTGTTTGGTCAGCGTCTTCGTGGCCATCTGCAGTTACTGGCAGGTGAGTGGTTGCGATAAAAAAGTTTTCCTCGTCTTGCTTTATATTAGAAAATATAACCGCAAAGCTGCTGGTGTCTACTTTGTTGTGGTGGTTAAAATTTTTTGGTGCGCTAATATTGCCGTAGTAATAACGAACTTTTGCGTTGCTAGGTGACTTGGTGGCGATAGCCACTCCAGCGACATCATTTGGTGTGGTGCGGGCTTCTTTCATTATTATTGGAGCAAAGATTGTGTGATAGCCAAGTGCTGCAAGTGTCGGCAAGAATACGCTCGGCATTTCTTGTAGACAAATAACATCGGGATTTTGGCTAGTGATAAAATTTGGGACTTTGTCTAAGTGACAAATACCTTCCATGTTTAGGGTAAGAAGTTTTAACATGCGGGGGGATTATAACATAGCGATAAAAAGCGGGCGGGCCTTTCTGGCCCGCCCGCTTTTTATCTAAGTGGAAACTAGATTTTGTCCGCCTTATCAAGAGTGTGAGCAATCCAACCAGCCAGACCGGTTTTCTTGCCGCGACTGAGATAGAGATAGCCAGCTGTCGCACCAACAATCGCACCAAAACTGTCGACGATGAGGTCGAACATAGTATCGACCAGACCATTTTTTTGCATGTTCATGCCAAAAAGCTGATCCATCGCAAATTCATAAATTTCCCAGATGGCACCAATCGCTACCGCTACCGAGAACGCAAACACTGCTACCCAAAACGGTGAAGCTTTCATCTTGTCGGCTTGAAGTAGCAAGATGACAGCCATAGTACCGAGCATACCAAAGATGACAGCCGAACCAGTATGGAAGGCAATGTCCCACCACCAGAAACGTTCGTAAGCATTAAATACTTCACCTAAGAAGAGTGTACCGTACAAAAAGATAATAGCAGTGGTCAGAAAGTGTGGCGAGATAGGTACTGGTGAACGTCGATAAGAATACATCATCAGTAAAGTGCCGCCAAAAATCAAAACACTGAGTGAAAAAACAGACCAGTCTTTTTGGGCTGCAGCAATAATACCAACCCCCACGGTACTCATGAGAATAACGTAGATGATTGAGGGAACTTTGTAAGTCATCATAAATATCTAATTAATGTAATAATCGATTAAACCCAATCTACAACAATGATAGGGGAGATGGGCTTATTACGCAATACTACGACAGTTCTTTGTTTTTTTGTTCTAGATTGTGCCGTTCGTAAATTTCAAGAAATGCAATAAAGATAATGGCAATCAATGGTCCATAAATTATCCCAAAGAAGCCAAAGGCTACCAATCCACCAAGTGAGGCCAGTAGAGTGACGAGCTCGGGTAGACTCACAGCGCCAGCCTTAAACATGCGAGCACGTACGATATTGTCTACAGTCGATACAACAAAAGTGTGCCATAGTAGTAATACGACTCCACCCCAAAAATTACCTGAAATCATTAGGATAAAGCTCATTGGAATGTTGATGATGCCAGAGCCGAGCGGTAAAAATGCGGTGAAGAAAAGCGCGAAAAACCAGAACAACAAAGCGGGGATACCTAGTATGTAGTAGGCTACGATAGCGGTAATAGCTTGAGCCAAAGCACAAGCACCGATGGATTGAATGATGGTTTTTATCGAAGCGATGATACGATCGACCAAAAGATGACTCTCTTCTTTTGGTAGTGGCGTCATCCGCTTGAGGAATTTTATAAAGGTATCTTTCTCTAGGTAGAAATACACCACTGTAATCAAGAAGAATACAGCATTTACAGCTAGCGTAATACCATTTGAAATCAGTGGTATCACCATACTTTGAATAAACTCAATAACGCTCGCCAGCATTTTGGTTGCGTTGTCTGCGATATTAAGAAACGGCAAGATGTCACCCAAACGATTTTGGATTTCGGTAATCGGAGTTGGGTCAGTCTCGAGACTTAGTTGTAGCCCTGTCACGTAAGCTGTCATTTGATTTATCGAAGCCACCAAGAAAAAATATAGAGGCAAAAATAGAGTGGTAACAGCAGCGGCGGTAGTCAAGATAGCGGCTAAGCCCGGATTTCTGACCTTTTTTAGAATGTAGTTATACCAACGATCAGTAATCACGACAAAGACAAAAGCCAAAACAAACATCCCGACATAAGGCAGGGCGGTGTAAATCATCAATAAAGCAATACCAGCAAAGAGTAGATTGAAGGCGAAATGTGGGATAAATGGTTTCATGTACATTACTATACCGCTTTTTTGCCCAAAACCAAAAGCTTTTTATAGTAGTGTTATAATGATGAAGAAGATTAAATTTTAATTTCGTTATGTTAAAAATTGATAGAAAGGCGCCAGCTTTTGCTTTATTAGATCAAAATGAGACCAAGCACAGCTTAAAGCAATATGCTGGTTCGTGGGTACTTTTGTACTTTTACCCGAAAGACGATACCCCTGGATGTACTAAAGAAGCTTGTACTATTGCTGATATCTATAAAGATTTTAAGAGAATGGGAGTGGTAGTCTTGGGAGTCAGTAAAGACACTACCAAGTCGCACAAAAAATTTGCCGAAAAGTACAGTTTACCGTTTACGCTTTTGTCTGATCCGACTATGGAAATGATGGAGAAATACGGCGCAGCTGTCGAAAAGAAAATGTATGGCAAAGTTGTGCGCGGTACCAATCGCATTTCTTACCTCATATCACCAGAAGGAAAGATAGCCAAAGTCTATCCTGAGGTCGATCCAGCCAATCATGCGCTCGAACTACTAAAAGATTTGAAGAACATCAAGAAGGAGGAAAAGAAACAAGCGAAGTTGGCGGCTTAGGGGGTAGGTAATAAAACAAGTAAACAAAAGGGTGCGGACCTTCGGTCCGCACCCTTTTGTCGCTTTAAGTCATGCTTCTATATAGATAAATTTTAGGGTGTATAATGGCTTTATGTTAAACGATCTCACTTTTTGGGCTCTTATAACTCTAATAATTTTTGTTTTAGCGGCCTTATCTATATTCAAAGCCATTATGGAAACGAGGACACCGCAAGGGGCTATTGCTTGGGTGTTGTCTTTGTTTTATATGCCGTTTATTACACTACCGATTTATTGGATATTCGGGCGCAATAAATTTTCTGGCTATGAGACTTCATATAAAGTGTATTCAGATTCGACCTTTTCAAGATTTCGAGATGAATTATTTGAGTATCTCAAAACCAACAATATTCGCGAGGAAGTTTTTATTGGCCACGACAACGGCATGTTTGATGGCTTTTCTGCCCGCTTTGTTGGTCGAAATGATGTGGAACTTTTAATAAATGGCGAAGCTGCTTATGGTCGCATGTTTGAAGCGATCAAACTAGCCAAGCACTATGTATTGGTACAATTTTACATCGTACGAGATGACTCCATCAATCATCAGCTCAAAGATCTACTTATCACCAAAGCCAAAGAAGGAGTGCGCTGTTACTACACTTTTGATCCAGTCGGCAGCGAAAAAGTAAACAGCATCACTAATGAGCTTGCAGCAGCAGGTGTAGAAGTGGCACCTTTTGTGACCACGCGCGGTTGGGGCAATTGGCTACAAATGAATTTTCGCAATCACCGCAAAATAGTGGTGGTGGATGGGGAAGTGGCTTTTACTGGTGGTATAAATATGGGTATTGAATATCTCGGTCTAGATCCAGCTTACGGTTTCTATCGTGACACCAATGTCCGTCTAGTTGGTCCAGCCGTCATCTTTCTACAGTACATATTTTTGCGGGACTGGAATTTTGCTTCGGTTCGTTCTATAGAAAATCTGCTTTGGCGTCCACTCTTGCCCGAAAAGACTGGTGAAGAAGTGGCGATTATCTCTACTTCGCCAGCTAGTATCAATGAGTACGGCACCCTCTTTTTCTTGCATCTTATCAATAATGCCAAAAAACGCATCTGGATGTGCAACCCCTATTTTGTACCCGACGAACAATTTGTCTCGGCTTTGCAATTGGCGGCCATGCGCGGTGTGGAGATCAAAGTGCTCACACCAAAAATCAACAACAGCAAACTCGCTCAACACGGTTTCTTTTTCTTTGTCGAAGCTTTTCGTAATTTCCCAAATATTGAAATGTATCACTACACTAAAGGTTTTATGCACCAAAAAGTAGCGCTGATTGATGACGATCTATCTCTCATTGGCACCCACAATTTCGACAACCGCTCTTTCCGCTTAAATTTTGAAAACTCTGCTTTGATCCGCGGCCGCCAGACCAACGCCGCTGTCGAGGCGATGATCCAGCACGATTTTGAGACTTCAGAAATGATCCCCAAAGACGCTTACCAGAAGTTTTCTTACTGGCAAAAATTGCGAGTACGGGCAATTAGTTTGCTTTTTCCGATCGTCTAGCTGGTCACTCCTTTAATCTTTATTTCTACACTAAAAGTGTTATACTGCGCCTTTAAAACGCCGTTAATTAATATGAAAAACACCACCAAAACAAAGATTGTCGCTACGCTCGGACCAAGTTCATTTTCTGTGTCAGTGATAGAGCGCATGCTCGAAGAAGGCTTGTCTGTGGCTCGTATCAATATGAGTCATGGCGATCACAATACTCATGCGGCTGCTATAAAAAACGCTCGCGCGGCCGCCAAGCGCACCAAGCGTCCTTTGGCAATTCTCCAAGATTTGGCTGGTCCGAAAATTCGTATTGGTGATTTTTCGACTGAAGAAGTGACGCTCGAAAACGGCAAAGAACTAATTTTGACCACCAAGCCATGTGAAGGCACGGTCGAAAAGGTGTTTGTTAATTATGCCAAGTTGCCACAAGAAGTGGCCGAAGGTATGGCCATCTATCTCAATGACGGTAAACAAAAATTGGTGGTCAAAAAGATTACTGAGACAGAGATAGTCACTACTGTTATGGCTGGCGGCACTATCAAAGGGCGTCGTGGTGTCAATGTACCCGATGGCGATCTGACCATTTCCTCAGTGACAGCCAAAGATAAAAAAGATTTGGTGTTTGGCCTCGAGCAAGGCGTAGATTTTATGACACTCTCTTTTGTACGTACGGCAGAAGATATTCATTATTTGCGCAAATTGATTGGTAAAAGCAAAGTCGCCATTGTTGCCAAGATAGAGACCAAGGCTGCTATCGAAAATCTTGAAGCAATTGTCGCAGCCGCTGATGTGATTATGGTGGCCCGTGGTGATTTGGCTATCGAGATGCCACTTGAGAAAGTACCGTTGCTTCAAAAGCGCATTATTGAGACCGCAAATCGCGCAGGGAAGCCTGTCATTACGGCGACACAGATGCTTGATTCGATGAAGGTTGCGGTGACTCCTACAAGAGCCGAGGTAACAGATATCGCCAACGCGATTATTGATGGTACTGACGCCGTGATGCTTTCAGACGAAACAGCTGTCGGAGCTCATCCCGATCGGACTATCCATATCATGTCGCAGGTGGCGCGTGAGGTTGAAAATGACCCATACTTTGCTGCCAAACAAGCGACTTGGGATTTTGCACCAGCCAATGTTGTCGACGCTGTGAGTCGTTCGATTGTAAATACTGCCACCGCGGTTAAAGCCAAAGCGATTGTCGCTTTGAGTGAGAGTGGACACACTGGACGGATGGTGTCGCGCTATCGACCTTTAGTACCAATTGTTGTGCTGACACCACACCAAACCACCTTCAATACAGCTCTCATTGTGTTTGGCTGTATGCCAGTACTTATAAAAGGAGTGAAGAGTGTTACAGATGCACAAAAGCTGGCGAAGAAAGTCTTGGTGGAAAAGGAATTGGCCAATACAGGTGATACTTTTGTACTTGCGGCTGGTATGCCTTTTGGTGCTTCTGGTTCGACCAATATGATGGTGGTCGATAAGATTTAAGTATCACTACTATTCATTGCTGCTAGGCCTGGTTTCTGTTGGCAAGATAGCCTCGACCTTGGCGGTAATTGGCAAAGGCAAGATGTCTTGCAATTCTTTACTGTTGTAGAAAAGGGTGCCGAGATAACCAAAACTATAAGACTGGCCACCGACAGTGACAGCCGCTCCGCCTACTTGTGGATCAGCTTTTGGAGCGGAAGCTTTAAAACCCAAATTAAACAAAGTTACCAAAACATCTGGTCGATTGCTTACATCATAGCCAGCTTTTTCCCACTGGGTTGTGATTTGTTTTAGAAAAAGGGCGGTATAGAGATAAGAATAGTAGTGGTCTTTTTCGTTGGTGAGACGCAAAAATAATTCTTTATCTTTATCAATTACTTCGGGACTGTAGGCGATGAGAGCCGCGTCTGTAGCGCCAGTATAAAAGGGACTTGAAGTACTGATAGCGTTGGCTTCTATCTGGGCGGCAGTTTCTTGTTTGATACCAGACACGCCAAGAGAAAATTTTGATAAAGAAGCGAGGATTTTTAGTGGCTCAAAATAGCGCTTGAAGACTTCGCGGTTGTCGGTAAAAAAGCGGATTTGCTCAGGCACTACCGCAGCGGCTATTAGGCGGGCTGGTACACCAGTTTCTTCTGAGACTCTTTTTATTACGTCTGCGTCTTTGGTGAGGCCGCCAGCGACTACCGCCCATGGTGCTGTGTAGTTCCATTCACAAGGAGTGGTATTGGGGTAGGGAGGTAGACAGTCATTACCAGTTTCTGTGGGAGTTTCATTGGTAGTAGTGCTGGTGCTGACTTTTGGTACTGTGCCAAAGAAAGCATTTCTTTCTTTTATCGTACCGGGGACATTTAGTAGATCGTGTTCCATCCCAAAATAGACAGCGGTAAAAGCCATACCAATGAGGGCAAAGATGAGAAGAATAATAAAAGCAAATATTTTTAAGTAACGCATGAGTGGTCTTTAATTATCAGCACTTTAACATACTTAGCGTGGGAGGTGAAAGGGGTGAAAGGCAAGAGAGAAAGTATAAAAAATACGGGCGGGACCGTTGGTCCCGCCCGCCCGCATTCGCTACGACACCAGCTTCAGCATAGGCTTCGTCTGTCTTCTCCACCACCGATGGCGGTGCGCGTAGAAGAGCTTGGCGAAGAGAACTACCGGCCGTGTCATGATACCGGCGTTGATGGTGATGGTGTCGCGGTATTCCACGCTTCCATCCTTCAGTTGCTGTAGTGTCATCACATGCAACCATTCCTTGATGAAACCACCGTGTTCTTGCGTCTTGATGGTGTGGGTTTCTTCGTTCACCATGGTGACAGTGACGAAGTGATCACCAATGGGCAGCAGCCCGTACAGCAGCGGCCCAAGATTGATCTTTTCTCCCACCTGCCATTCGGGGCTCTTTTCAGGTGATGAGAGTTCTGGTCCGTAGGACATCATGCCGGCAGCGACTTCGGCTAGTGTTTTCTGTTTTCTTTTTCTTGAGTTCGCGCCACGCTTGTTCCAGCGTCATGTTCAGTTTGGATGTTACTACGACACGCACGGAGTCCTCCTTAAGTTGATCAAAATTCTCCTATAATAATACCACAAAATATCAAAATTTCAACAAAGCAAAGGGCGGTCTGAAATAGCTATAGATATGCTAAACTCTTGGTACATGAATAAGACACTGACAATTTTTTCTGATGGTGCGGCCAAAGGCAACCCAGGGCGTGGTGGTTTTGGTGTTGTTATCACTGATGGCAATGAGGTAATAGAGCTGGGCGGTCACAAAGCTCGTACCACCAACAACGAAATGGAACTCACAGCCGTAGTCGAAGCGCTCAAGCATATCGGTACTAAAAAAGTGTCAGTAGAAATTTACACAGACTCTAAATATGTAGTGGAAGGGGCAACAGGTTGGATCTTTGGCTGGATAAAAAACGGCTGGCAGACCAAAGCTAAGACCGACGTAGCCAACAAAGAATTATGGCAAGAGCTCGCCACGTTGCTTCAAAAGACAGATGTCACTTGGCACAAGATCCCAGGGCACTCAGGTTTGGTGGGGAATGAGCGGGCAGACGTCATAGCTTCGACCTTCGCCGAAAAAGGCAAATTTGATTTATATAAAGACTCGGTCGAAAAGTATGGACACGATTTGTCCAACACCACTTACGATGAAGTGAAGAAACAAGGCAGGAGTGAAGCACGCAAGCGGCAATCTCAAAAAGCTCATTCGTACATCAGTCGCGTCGATGGGGTTATCTTGGTACATCAGACTTGGGCTGAGTGTGAGAAAAGGGTAAAAGGGGTAAAAAGTGCTCGTTTCAAGAAGTCTTTTAGTCCAAGCGATGAAGCTGCTATTATTGCCGACTTCAGCCACTAACGCTACAGAGAGAGGTTTTTGTCAATGACATTTATATCGCAAATGTCAATACAAAAAATGCTTTGAAAATTACTTCATTCAAACCTTCTTTGCTCAAATGTCAAACCGCCGTTTTCGAGAGACATTTCCTAAAATATCTTTGATTTAAGCCAAATTTTGCTTTCAGTGGAGCACTTTTTGTCAAGTTGTGCGCTGGGGAAACAGTGATATTATGTGCTCAATATTCATATGTCCAACGTCGAGCAACTACGCAATCAAATCATAAAAAACCTCCAGACCCTCAAGCGTGAGATAGATCGTTTGTCTGTGCGTGAAGCTGCTCTTTTGCGCTGTCGACGTCTTATCGTATCTTCTACTCCCGAAGATCCAACTGACGAAGAAGAAGAATTGCAAGCTGAAGTGATTGCCAATATCGAGGCGATTGAATACGATCTCACCACCTTTAAGAGTCAAATTGTAGAGCGACTAGCTCATGCCGAACGAGGCCTTCGTCTTGGTCTGTTGGAGAGTGATACCAAGAAAGCAGAATTACTTTATCAGTACGTGCTTGATGGCGCTGTACTCTGTGTAAATGATGCTGCTACCGCTCGTGTCGGCTACGACGAACTCATCAGTGGAGTGAACGAACTCACTCATTCAAGAGATGTTTAGGTTTACTACTATATGAAAATAAAAGTGACGGGTCTTACGGACCCGTCACTTTTACTTTCTCCACCTATTAAAGACCAGCTCGCAGTTTTCTCATCAGTTGGATTTCTTCAGACTGAGTTTTGATGATCGCGTCTGTAAGCTTTTCGATTTCTTCATGCTCAATATTACCCTGTACACTATGTGCCATCATGATGGCACCCATATGGTGCATGACCATGTCTTCCAGAAAAGCTTTATCTAGATCAGCACCACTGAGATTTGAAAGATCACGCATCATCGGCTCATATTTGCCTGAAGGTTGGTAGGGGGTACCGTACCATTTTTCGTACCACACTTTCATATCAGCAATTTCCTTTTCTTGGGCAGTCACGATATTTTCCATCAGAGTTTTTATTTCTGGTGTGGTCGCCCCGCGAGCCAAGACTTCTTTGGCGGTATCGACCGCTTCTTGATGATGAGGAATCATCTCAGTAATAAATTCTTTTTCACTACCGACCATCATCATGCCATGACCCATATTGCCCATGCCCATCATTCCTGCGTCTTCGTCATCGTCGTCATGTCTCATGAGTGAGCCGTCTGGCATGCGGTGCATACCAGTTGGAATGTCAGAGTCCAATTTAGATGTAGAGTTTGATGTATCTTGATTATTATTGGCCAGCAAATAGCCACCGACAAAACCAATAAACAGGGTAATAATAGCTACGATCAGGGTGTTGTTTTGCATATTTTTGTAATTAGTGAGTAAAATTCTTCGTTCATATCTATTTTATACCTGTTACTGTTTATTAGCGAGCAAACAAAATTCTTTACCTAGAGCTTCCCGCAGACACACAGACCTATCCGATGTCTGTTTTTATCAAGCAAGCAAAAGCCCCCGATCGTTGGTCGGGGACTCTCATTTCCTCAATTGAGGCTATTTCGCCTCAAGTTGGTAAAACGGTACAGATCTTCGATCGGCACTGCTTCCTCTCCGCGCTGCCACTGAGGCTCGCTTTCCTCGATCTGCCTCAGTATCTCGCTCCCTGTCTCGAGATCCCGCCGATTGAGTAGGAAGTTCACGAAGTAATCGCCGGAGACGGAAAAGATCTGAGACCTGAAGAGTACCCCACTTGTGGTTCCTAGGGTGTAGGTTTTCCACTCGGTGGTGACGACTCCGTCAAAGCCCTTGCCCTTTACAGGCATTCTCTCCACGCGCTGTAGGTGGAGATGGCAGGCGGCCGCCTTGAGAGCGGTGCGAGTCGTTTCGTCGATCATGCCCGGTCCTTTGTCGACCATCACACAAGACCATGAATCTGGCAGCATGTTTCCTCTCTTTCCGTGCTGGAGAAATGTTCAGACTAGTCATACAATACAACACTTTTTGTTTTCGGCAATGTTTATCGTTGTTAGTCTGTAATAGGTGATGGATCCAATAAAATCGTACAGGGAAGTACCTAATACCATATCTCTAATGTAATTTTGCTTACACGATTTGTTTTTAAATACCTCGCTAAGCTATAATGAGTAAAATATGAAAAATTTTCAAAAATTAGTAGTCGGGGTATTAATACTAACTTTTTTATTTAGTGCCAGTGCCGTCAGACCTGTCTCCGCATCAACACAAAACTACGCTAGCCTTACGCCAGATGAGCGAGCTGAGTTGATCAAAATAGTGTTGGTACAGTTAGATGTATTGAGACAGTTCTTGAAGACATTACAAGCTGATGATGTGGCGGAAACAGTGAGTCCTGTCACAAGCGCAGATTACACAAAAGGATCAGCCAATGCTGAAAAACAAATTGTCACATTTACTGATTTTGATTGCCCATTTTGCCATAGTTTTCACACGACGCTCAATACTTTGTTGGCAAAACGTTCGGATATATCAGTAACTTACCGTCATTTCCCGCTCGAACAATTACACCCAAATGCGACCTATCTAGCAACTGCTGCTGAGTGTGCTGGAAGTATAGGCGGGGATAGCGCATTTTGGAAGTTTGTCGATGAAATGTTTGCATCCCGTGAAATGAATGAACAGACAAATCTAGCTCTGATTGATTCATTTACCAAAGCAGCAGGTTTGCCGCATTCGAATTTTTTAAAGTGCTTGGATAGTCAGGCAGCAGAGGATGCGGTGAATCAGGATATAGTAGACGGTGAACAGGGTGGTGTCCAAGGCACGCCAGCTTCTTTCATTTTTGTAGATGGTGTATTGGTGGAAGAAATAAATGGTGCACAGCCACTGTCGGCTGTCGAAGACTTACTGAACAGTATTTAAGCGTTAAGCTTCGCTAGGCATTTTCTTCAGGCTGATCATAAAAGGTCTTTCTGCTGTGTTCATTAACTTCCTGAAGGGTGCTTTTTAAGAAATCGGGACATTTTTTCATAATATCTTCACCCTTATCAGTAAATTGTTGGTGGGTGATTGCAATTTTTTTGTACGGTCGCCAGTCATCCATTTCGCCAAGGATTATGGCTTGTATCTTATCTACAGTCCAAACAAATTTAGCCTCTTCATCACTCATCGTTTCGTAGTCTTTTATGGCTTGAATCATGTCTGGGAAATCTACAAACTCGGCTTCTAGTTTTAAGAGTTCAAGTTCTTCACGTTTCTTCTTTTCTTCTCGAGTTTTCGGATCAGCGTAGGAGTTTACATCTTTGAGCAGGCCGCGTTCAAGGAAATCATGGGCAAGGCAATATTTGAATATCTTTTCAAGATTCAAATCAAGTTTTAATGTCGTGTGTAGTTTCCAGCACAAGAGGGAAACGGAGTAGCAATGCTCGACAACGTTTTCAGGTTCATCTGTTCCGGGGATGTGATGGTTTCTTTCAATTTTCTGTATGTCCAAGACTAGTTGCTGGAGTTGTGTCAGAGAAACTACTGATTTGTTCATTGGTCGAGTATATCAAAATAATCATTCCCGAGCTCGATGTTCTGGTTTAGCCATCATATTGAAAAAGTATAAAAATGTGTTATTATGAAAAAGCATGATCAATCCCGATTATGCGTACCCTCCATGTTTATGGGAGAACGAAGATGACTGCTCTTTTGAACTGTGGCGACCATGTCGCAGGCGCTGTGAAGTTCGACGCTTCGGTGTCTGTCGAGAAGCTCGCTGGCTTTATCTCCGATATGAAGTCTCGAGCCCCCGAACGGTGGGTCGACCTCCACATCCGTGGTGCTGGCGGTGATGGCAAGCATTACATTGCATTCCACTACATCCTCCCCGATGGTGAGAAGAAGACCCACAACAAGATGGTGAACAGCTTGCTCCAGTATCTGCGTGATCAGCTCGGTACTCGCCCCAAGCGGGGCAAGAAGGCTGACCTCATTCCTCTGGGAGTGATGGGTTGGAGCATCTCCACGGTCGATGTCATGATTTGACGATCTAACCGTCGAACGAACCCCGACAGACGCAAGTCTGTCGGGGTTTTTCAATACCGAAAATTCTATGATGTTTTTTACTACGCTTCCGTCTAGGTTTATTTTAGGTGACTAAATAAATGTTAATGTAGAAACTGAGGTGTTTGTATAATTAATAAAAAACATCATATGACAATAGTATAATAAAATTATGAAAAATTTTATTGTGATGCATAAAGTATCCGTTCTAATTCTTTTTACTGCTGTAGTAATCCTATTTTTTTCTGTACACGACCATTTTAAATACAAAGTTAAACTTACAATGTGTGACATTTCATATTCAAATTGTAATGTCTATGCTAAGTTTAAGTCCATGGATAGTTGTGAGTTTTACAAAGAATATTCAAGTCTTTTATGTTCTACAAATGTGGATGGTAACAAGGAATGTAAAACAAACAATAATCCTTCCATTGTTAGTTATTGCACTCCTTAGAGATGGTCAGAAATAGTTTTGTTATTCCCAAGGCTGTTTTTAGAGATTGTTAAAATAGAAGTCTGGCAAACACACCCCTCTTTTATTGGTCCTTGAATAATTTAGGTCACAATTATAAGGAGTGGAAGGATATCTTTGGATATCATTTGTTGATGGACGCTTGATCAAAGAAATAACGGTTGTGTGTTCTAGTATTTTTTCTTTTCCATTGTTACTAAAAATATAAACGTTTGAGTAGGTTTTGAAGTCACCAGCTGCAATCAATACCATTCTATTTATTACGCTACCTTCAGGTATCTGTCTTTCTGATTTTATATTATCAAATAATGATCTGTTGGGTAAATTGTTGTTTGGAAAAATGTATTTTGCCGCTTCTGCTGCAATGCAGATAAACTTATTTGGTTCATAACCAGCTCTAGACAACTCCTTATAGTTGAGACTTGCTTGACGTAGAATCAACTTAATTTTACGCATATTTATGTCTGGTTGGGTATTGTAGAAAAACGTTAAAAACTCTGACAAAGTTTTTCTTTCCTGAGCATCTTCACTGTCAAGTATTTGCTCAACAAATCTATCAAATTCTACCCAGTTCTTCTTTTCAAAAAATTCAATGTGGTCTAGGCACTTTAGATAACTATCAATATTTTGATAGTAACTTTTGTTTGCAACAGCAACTAAACATACTACTTGCTTATCTAGCTTTGTGTTGTTCAAGAATTGCCGGAATGTTTCTAAGAAAAATAGCCCAGCTTCACCAGACCTGTCTGTATCTTCGAGGACAAAGACGACTCTAGATTTTGGAATTGCGTTTAAAAGGTCTTTGAAGATATCTTGAATCTCATAAACTCTCCTTGCCGGAGACTTATCTGCAAAATATTCAAGATTTTTGATTAGACCGAATAGAGGTTTAAGCATTTGGGGTAGTCCAAATGCTGTAGTAACTACATCAGCACCGGCTACAAGGGTGTTTGTGGCAAGCTTTTTATCTTTTCCAGATTCTCCTTCAAGTTTTCGCTTGATCGAATCAAGTTTATTTAAGTGTTTTGCTGTCTCTATTACTAACCCATCCCATAATTCTTTACGATCTGGGAATTGCCACGCATCAAAGTGAATCCAGTCCTCGTCTTCATCTTTCCGATTTTTACGAACATTTGAAATGAGAGTACTTTTTCCGATACCGTACTCCCCAATGACTCCTAGTACAAGATGTTTGTTCGAAGCCGTAATCTTTTCAGAAAGAACTGATATGGAATTATCTATACTTAAATAATCATCATCAGTAACTTTTTCTTCTAACAACTCTTCATTTTTAAAGAATGATGCGGTCATGTAATAATATCGGAAGTCATCGTTGGGATTTATATAATTTACTTATTGATTTCTTTAGAATTGGGAGTTTTCATCAGATAATTTATAAGATTCTCCCTAGAGCATGATTGTATAAATATCTCCTCAGAAACTTCTTTGGGCAAGGTTTCAGAAAATGCCAAATTCAACCCTTGGCAAATTCTCCAAGTTTGATAATCGATAGAATTCAAAATTAATTTTGTACAAATAATTATCACTGCTATTAGTATCAAAGTTAGATGGTTTTTAAATAGATAATTCTTCATAAATACATTATACCAGAAAGTAGTTTTTGATATATCTATCAGATTTCCACTAATCAGTGATCACAAGTTACTAAGCTTTTTGTATCACTACGTTCATAAAAATCTAAGTACTTGCCGACCCCGCCTCGCGGTTTCTGTCCTTTCTGAGGGGACAGAAACATCGCTGCGGCTTCACAACGCACACGTAAGCAAAGCAGTTTGCTTACTAATACAAAAAGCACCAGATTTTCATCTGGTGCTTTTTGTATTGTGCGTTGTGACCTTACGGGGAATCGAACCCCGGTTTTCAGGATGAGAACCTGATGTCCTAGCCGCTAGACGATAAGGCCAAAAATGTCTGTAGTAATACCGACATCAATGTGGCGATATCATACCAAAAATAGCTAGAATTGCTAGAGTAACTTCCTGCGGAAGTGGAGGGATTTGAACCCTCGATCGGGTTTCCCCGATGCATGATTTCGAGTCATGTGCCTTCAACCTCTCAGCCACACTTCCAGTATGTAATTGAGGCGGAAGGAGTATAACACTTTTGTTGTTAATTTTATAACTATAAAATCTGCTATAATGCGGCCATTATGGATAAAACTGCTAACAAGATACTAGAAGAAATTGCGACCGAAAGAAAAGAATTAAAAGTCCAAGCCATCCTTACCGCTATTACATTTATAGGCTTGGTGGCGGCTGTTGTTGGTACTTATCTGGCGTGGCCGGTGTGGTTTGTGTTGTTGTCATATATAGGTGCGTATTTAGCTGGTGGCTTGCCAGCCGCCAAAGAGGCGCTCATTTCTTTGCGCAATAAAGAGCTTAATATAGATCTACTGATGGTCTTGGCAGCCTTGGCAGCGGCGGGGGTGGGCGAGCCGCGCGATGGAGCAATTTTGCTTTTCTTGTTTAGTCTCGCCGGCACACTCGAACACTATGCCATGGGGAATACCAAGCGCTCTATAGCGGCTTTGATGAAGCTGCGACCAGATGAAGCCAACAAAAAAACTACTGATGGTAAGACAGTGCGCATGTTGGTCGAAGAGTTGATAGTGGGAGATGAAGTAATTGTAAAACCCGGAGAGCGCATCCCAATAGATGGCGAAATAGTCGAAGGTGGCGGCGCTATCAACCAAGCTCCGATCACTGGTGAGTCGGTACCAGTCGATAAGACGGTCGGCGATAAAGTCTTTGCCGGTTCGGTCAATCAGCATGCTGTCCTTACTATCAAAGTCACAGCGCCAGCTAGTCGCTCGACCCTAGCTCGTATGATCGAGCTCGTGACCGAAGCACAAGCCAAGCGTTCACCAAGTGAAAATTTTAGTGATTGGTTTGGTCAGCGTTATACGGTGGTGGTGCTCGTTGGTAGTATCTTGGCTTTGGCGGCTTTCTTGCTGCTTGGTCTACCGACTGATGAAGCTTTTTATAAAGCAGCGACACTCCTTGTGGTGGCTAGTCCGTGTGCGATTGTTATTAGTGTGCCGGCGGCTGTCCTTTCGGCTTTAGCCAATGCGGCCAGACACGGTGTGCTGTTTAAAGGGGGAGCGGCTTTGGAGGATTTTGGTCAGGCTACTATTGTCGCTTTCGATAAGACTGGCACGCTCACTCACGGTGCTTTGGAGGTGGTGTATGTAGCGCCCTTTGGTGAGACCAAGCGGGAAGATTTGCTACAGGTAGCCGCCAAGCTCGAAGTGCATTCGGATCATCCGCTAGCGCGGAGTATTGTGTCTTATGTAGAAGGTGCTGGTTTGCCTATTGCTTATGATTGGCAGGCGAGTGCTGTTTTGGGGCAGGGTGTGGTGAGTCAGTCTAAAGAGGGTGTTTATTGGGCGGGCAATCGAGTGCTTTTGGCAGCGCAAGGGGCGGTCCTTAGTAATGAAGATAATAAGAAACTAACCGAGCGGGAAGAGGCGGGTGAGACGCCAATTATTATTGGTAGAGATAAAACAGTCTTAGGCTTTATTACCTTGGCTGATACGGTGCGCGAGACTGCAGTCGAGACTATCGATGCTTTGAAGCATCACGGTGTCAAAAGGGTAGTGATGCTAACGGGCGATACCAAAGTCGTCGCGGCGGCAATCGGAGCCAAATTGGGCTTGAGTGAGGGTGATGTCTATGGCGGCTTGTTGCCAGAAGATAAAGTGGCCGCGATAGAAACTCTCGCCAAAGACGGCAAAGTGGCTTTTGTCGGTGATGGGGTAAACGACGCTGCGGCTCTGGCGACGGCGCGGGTCGGTATCGCCATGGGGGTGGCTGGTACCGATGCCGCTATTGAAGCAGCTGATGTAGCGCTTTTGTCTGATGATCTAAAGAAGTTGGTCTATACTCACAATCTCTCTCGTCGAGCCAATCTCATCATCAAGCAAAATCTTATTTTTGCTTGCGGTATCATGGCGGTGATGGTGGTGACTACCATCTTTGGAGATCTGCCTTTGCCGCTTGGCGTGATCGGGCACGAAGGTGGCACCTTGCTAGTAGTCGCCAATGGTTTGCGCCTGCTGTTTATGCGACCATAAATGAAGTGATGGGAGATGTAAAATAAGTGGCACTTTTTCTGTAATTTTCTGATGGGATTAATTGTTAGTTACCAACCTACTTTTGTACACACTTATACCTTGGTTACCCACGGACTTTTCCACCCCTTATACACAGGTTTGTTGCAAAATAACGTTATTCTGCAAGCATTGACCATGGTGGTGTATATGCGACTATATACACAGGTCGACATGGTGGTGATTCTCCATACTATGATCTCCTTGAGAGATCGGAGCATGCCGACCAAACTCTACGTTGTACAAAGCAAAAAGCACCCGGCTGGGTGCTTTTTGCGTTATAATATTTTCCATGTTGTCTTTACCGCAGGTCACACTGATTGGCATTGATTGTCTTAATATTGATAGACTCATTTTGGCAGCCGATATTTCTACAACCGATATTTCTTTTGGAGCAGTGAAGCTTCTATCGTCTTGTCCTTCTGCCGATAGTCGTGTGGTAAATATCGAGCCTATTAATTCCATCGAGGCCTACTCCGAATTTTGTTTGACCCGCCTACACGAATATGTAGACACACCATACGCTTTAGTTATTCAACATGATGGCTTTATCTTAAATCCGTCTGCATGGCAAGAAGTTTTTTTAAATTATGATTATATAGGAGCGCCGATTTTGATAGGGGAATGGGCCAAAGAAAAACACGATGTTAATGATTCTAATATTGGAAGTCTCGTTGTTGGCAACGGTGGTTTTTCTTTACGTAGCCATAAATTAATGAAGCTGACGAGTGATTTGGTTGCTAGAGGTGAGGTGATGCTTGGTGATCCTGAAGACTGGCTAATGGCCTATACTTATCGTGAGCGTATGGAAGAGGAGGGGATTTGTTTTGCTCCGGTATCTGTCGCCGAAGTCTTTTCCTTTGAAGGTCGTAGTCTAAAATATTACCAATACCAAAATAGTTTTGGCTTCCATAGTTTGCGATACACGGATTTGACACAATGGTTTAAGGCAAATCCGCAATATCAGAGCAAGATTAAAAACCAGCTGGATATGTCTGTCTACTATTAAAATAGTTAATGAGGCTTTTTGTTTTCTATCTCGTCTTTAGTGTGACATAGATATCTTCAAGGGCGCGGACGCCGTCGCCAGCGGAGATGTTGTTTTGGTGATACTTCACATTAGTACAATCACCAGCGGCCCAGATACCCGATACCTCGGTCTTTTGTGTCCAAGGATCGATCTTGATACGACCAAACTCGTCTCTTGGTACAACGGTACCGACGAAGTCTGTGTTTGGTAACATGCCGATTTCGACAAAGATACCAGTGGCATTGATGGTATGATCGACACCATCTTTGTCTGCGTAGGTCATGCCCGAGACAAAGGTCTCACCAAAGACAGACTTTGGTTCGACATGATCGATGGCTGTCATATTTTCGTGAGAGACTACATGCTCGACAGTAATAGCGTCAGCTTTGAAAGAGCCACGAGAAATAAGAGTGACATGCTTGGCGTAGGCTAGTAGTTGAGCAGCGGTCTCAAAGCCGGCGTTACCGCCGCCGACCACTACCACATCTTGACCAGCAAACATTGGTCCGTCACATGAGGCACAATAGGTAAGTCCTTTGTGTTCGTAGGTATCAGCGCCTTCGATAGTCAGCCTGCGGCGAGAAGAACCACTGGCGATCAATATAGCCTTGGCGGTGAAGGTGTCTCCCTTATCGGTAGTCACGGTGGTGCTGCCGTCTTCATTTTTGGCTAGAGATGCAGCCAGTTTGCCACTTTCGATGGTGACAAATTCTCCCGCATAACTAAGAAGATGTCCTTTCAAATCAGCAGCGAGCTTGTCTCCGCTGATAGAAGGTGTACCAATCCAGTTTTGAATATCTGGTGAGACGATACTTTGCCCACCCCATTCTTTGGTGATAAGCAGGGTCTTTAGTCTTTTTCTGGCTGCGTAAACACCGGCTGCTACGCCACTTGGACCACCACCGATAATGATAAGATCAAACATAAAATTATACCTATTACTGTTGTGGCACACAGTCTACCACAGACAGGTAGTTCTTGGTGGACATTATACCGAGTGGGGGTATAATGCTCAATATATGAAAACAGTTGTCAATCGACTAAAGCGACTAGAAGGGCAATTGGCCCGAGTACGCGCCGATATCGAAGCTGCGGAAAAGTGTGACAAAGTCATACCACAGCTCTTGGCAGTCAAAGGGGCTATGAACGCAACGGTTGAAGAATATTTGCTTAGCTCTATCAAAGGCTGTGCTGATTCGAAGTGTTCACCTGATGTTGCTAAGCTCTTGGAGACAGTGATTAAGAAGGTGTAAGAGGAACTAGATCGAAACAAAAAACAAAACAAAACAAAACAAAACCTTTCGGTTAACCGAAAGGTTTTGTTTTGAGATTGTTTCAATTTTATGTGAGGCAAAAACGCTGGAACGGACGCAGGTTACAAAGCAACTTAAGGATCAAGATCATTAAGTTGCTAAGTACCTGCTGTCCCGACTCGCGGTTCGTCGCCCTAGGAAGGGGCGACTCACAGCGCTCCGTCTCTGAAAGCTAGAAAACAGTGCGCAGGCACTGTTTTCTTTAACGCTTTCAGCCCCATTCGTACCGACTGGGGCGCCTAGTGGTTACGAAAGATTATAGTTTGCTATTAGTATTTTACTTCAGTTTCGATCTCCGTAGAAAAGCCGGAACGGCGCCCCAGTCGTCATCTTCTTCATCGATTGGATCAACGGGCTTTGGGTCGCGTGGTGGGACTTCGGCCTTTGGTGCTGGCTCCATGGTCTCTACTTTTGGGGCTGGCATGTCTTCTGGCTCGACTTTGCGTGGGTTTGTCAGAGAGTTGAAGATACGGCCACGAGTCTCTGGAGCAGGTGCTTCCATTGGTTCGGGAGCCGGTGCTGGGGCTGCTACCGGAGCGCGGCGAGCTATTGGAGAATTGCCGTAGGGAGCATTAGCTTCAGGGAAGCCGGTTGCAATCACAGTCACTTTGACTTCATTCTTCTTGAGCTTGTCGTCTTTGATAGCACCAAAGATAACCTTGGCTTGCGGGTCGATAGATTCGGTGATGACACGAGCAGCATCTTGGACTTCAAGCATTCCTAGATCATCCCCGCCAGCGATAGCAAAGAGCACACCCTTGGCGCCAGTGATAGAGACTTCAAGAAGTGGGGAATTGATAGCAGAGCGAGCAGCTTCTTCAGCACGCTTTTCACCAGCTGAAATACCGACACCCATCAAGGCTGAGCCAGCATTCTCCATCACACTGCGGATGTCCGCGAAGTCGACGTTGATGATACCCGGCATAGTGATGAGGTCAGAGATACCTTCTACTGCTTGCTTCAAGACGTTGTCACACTGCTCGAAAGCACTTTTGACAGTGGTCTCTTTATCGACAATAGCAAGGAGGCGATCATTTGGAATGGTGATCAAAGCGTCTACTTCTTTTTTGAGTTCTTCAATACCTTGGAGAGCCAAGCGCATACGCTCTTGTCCTTCAAATAGAAAAGGCTTGGTGACCACGCCGACAGTAAGGGCGCCACTTTCGCGAGCGATCTTTGCGATCACTGGTGCAGCACCAGTACCAGTACCACCACCCATACCACAAGTAACAAAGATCATATCAGAACCTTTGATTGCGTTGTTGATTTCTTCGCGAGTTTCTTCAGCGGCTCGTCGTCCCATGTCTGGGTTACCACCGGCGCCAAGACCACGAGTGAGGTTCTTGCCGATGTGAATCTTTTTCTTGGCTAAAGAGTGGTGCAAGTCTTGAGCATCACTGTTGATAGCGATAAACTCCACACCTTTTACTTTTGCGCCCACCATGTAGTTGACGGCGTTGTTGCCTGAACCACCAGCTCCGACGACACGGATGCGAGCAAAAGATTCTACATCTGTTTTAATTTGTTCCATAAACGTATAAGTAGCTATTAATTAAATTCCAAATGATTACCTCCAATATCAGAGACAAATAAAAAGTGCCTCCGACTTGGTTATGCACATCATACAGTGAATAAAAGTATCTGTCACGATATTGACTCTCTTCACATTCGTGTCTTTGACAACACGGTTTTAGTATTATTAAAAAATCAGTTTAAGGTAGGAATTGGCTAAACCAATCAAGTAAAGTACGCTTGGTTTGTTTGACCACACCGATGCTGGTGGTCTCTTCGCCATCGCTCGCTCCAAGCATACAAAGACCATAAGCCACTGCCCAAGAGGCGTCACGGATTTTGGTATTTTTGCCAAATTCTAAAGTGGCAATACGAGCAGGGAGATTGAGATTGGTGCGGGCGAGCTCTTGGATGCCGATAGTGGTAGCACCACCACCAGTGAGAATAATGCCGGCAGGCAAGAGGCCGTCTTTGCGAATCTTCTTCAAGTGAAGACTGATGAGTTCGAAGATGTCGCCAAGACGTGCATTGATAATTTCTTCCAGTTTCTTTTTGGAAAAGGGAGTAGCTGTCATACCACCGCGCTTAATTTTTTCTGCTTCCTCTAGTGGTATACGTAGACCAAGGGCGATGTCGTTGGTGATATCGTTGGCACCAATCGGGAAGACCTTAAGTGAGATCGGAGTGAGGTCTTCAAAGACCACGGTCGAGACGGTCTCGGCACCGATGTTGGCTAAGATACAACCAGCTCGTCTCTGGGCTTTATTGAGTATCACGAAACTGGCGGCTAGTGGGGAAGCCATCACATCCTCGACATAGATGCCAGTGTGCTCGACAGCACCAATGAGATCGTTGAGATGTTGTTCGTAGGTCGTGATGAAGAGAGTGTCTACTTCAAGCTTGGTGCCACGCATACCTTGCGGCTTGCCAAGTACCAATTCGCCGTCGATGCGGTAGCGTAGTGGAATAGCGTGAATGATCTTGCGATTGGGAATATGGTCGATGATACGGTCTTCACTGTCTTGCTGGGCTTTCTCGATGTCTATGTTGGTGATTTCTGAATCAGCGCGAGAAGTGATGATTTCGCCGGTTGAGACTACTTCATCTAGGCCAATACTACCAATAGACACATAAGCTCTTTTTACACTCACTCCGGCCGCCTTTTCGGCTTGAGCGACAGCACTCCTGATACTGCGTACCACATCACTTTCGCTGATGATGTAGCCGTTTCTTAGGCCGCGACTTTCGGCGAAACCAGTACCGATGATTTGTGGCAGGCCACGTTCACCTTTTTGCTTGGGTACACGAACAATCGCTACCTTGACTTGGTAGGTCCCAACATCAATGCCAGTAATGATGTGTTCGGTAGACATAATTACTCAATACTATACTTACGGAGGTAACGTTGTTCGAGTTTGTCCATTTCGTCACTGTGGTCGTGGCCTTTAAGGTGCAAAAGACCGTGTATGAACAAATAAGCTACATAGCCATTTACTGAGAGATTGTACTTGGCGGCCTCTTTCACGGCGACAGTGGGGCAGATGACGATTTCTCCTACCGTTGGCGTGAGAGGGAAAGAGAGTACGTTTGGTGTGTAGTCCTTTTTACGGTATTCGGCATTGAGAGCGGCGGCACGGCTTGGACCGACAAACATCAGAGAGAGTTCGTAGCGCTTGCCTAGAATGTCGTTTTTCATGGTTTCGTACGGGAAAACAGGATAGCTTTTGACAGTGCTGGCGATAGAGAAAGTAGACATAGGTGTTTCTAAGTATGCCATGTTTTTGGGCTTTCGATAAGGTCGCGATTGTGGGCTAAAAAACGAAAAATAAAGACTGGTTGGCTTGTGGCCAACCAGTCTTTAATTCTATGCGCTTAGGCGCGGCGTCCGCGAGTGCGTTCTTGGACCTTTCCAAGCTTGAGGAGCTTCTCGTAGGTCTCCTTCTTGTCTAGCTTCTTGAGACGAGCGGTTTTTTGTACGTTTCGACTCTTGATGCGAGAACGGTAACGACCGTTGCGAACTTTGGGAATAATACCAGCGCCTTGAACACGCTTTTGGAAACGACGAATGACGTTTGCACTACTTTCATTGTTGTTTTTTTCGACTGCTACGTTTGTTGCCATATGTGGGGAAGAGCATAACATTTTGGCCGAAAAAGCGCAAGGAAAAGCTTATATTTGGATAGAAGCAACAAGAGGGGGGGCGCCGTAGGCGCCCC
>JACCDR011285886.1_pt1 | contig 31549 bp, 31 predicted proteins | sample 7446431 | NCBI WGS metagenome assembly JACCDR01 (sample SAMN15323443, study PRJNA562643) | freshwater metagenome | isolation source: river surface water | place: USA:Blue River Watershed | collected 2017-08-17
CTCGCCAAAGTAGCCCAGCAAACGCACCCGCCGGCAATCGGTGGCTTCGGCCAAAGCCAACAGCGCATCGAGTTTGCCGCGCATGACTTGTTTGAACTCTTCACCCGCCGGGCTTTCGTCAATCATGCGGCGTTGGTTCACCACATCGTTCAAGCCGTAGGCCATCCATGCGTGGGCCTCTTGACCGTCACGGCCTGCACGGCCGGTTTCTTGGTAATAGCCTTCGATGTTTTTGGGCATGTCCAAATGCGCCACAAAGCGCACATCGGGTTTGTCGATGCCCATACCAAACGCGATGGTGGCGACCATTACCAAACCTTCCTCTCTTAGAAAACGGTTTTGGTTGTGTTGGCGTACCGCGCTGTCGAGTCCTGCGTGGTAAGGCAATGCGTTGATGCCCGCATCGCACAAATTCTTGGCCATTTCTTCCACGCGCTTGCGAGATTGGCAATAGACGATGCCGCTGTCTTGCCAGTCAGGCCCGACGTGCTCGCGCTGGATGAAGCGCAGCAGTTGCAGCGAGGCGTCTTTTTTCTCGACGATGGTGTAGCGGATGTTGGGGCGGTCAAAGCTGCTGACGAACTGTTGCGCGTCTTCCAGTTGCAAGCGTTCCACGATGTCGGCACGCGTCAGTGCATCGGCAGTGGCGGTGAGTGCCATGCGGGGTACGCCCGCGTAACGCTCGTGCAGCACCGTGAGGGCGCGGTATTCGGGGCGGAAGTCGTGGCCCCATTGGCTCACGCAATGCGCTTCGTCAATGGCAAACAGGCTGAGCTGGCCTTGCTCGTGCAGCATGTCCAGCTGCGCCAAAAAGCGCGGGGTGGTGATGCGCTCGGGTGCGGCGTACAGCAGCGTGATGTCGCCACGGCGCAGGCGCTGCTCTACCGCGTTGGCTTCTTCGCCGCTGAGGCTGGAATTTAAAAAGGCGGCTTCCACGCCCGCCTCATGCAGTGCACCCACTTGGTCGTGCATGAGCGCGATGAGCGGCGACACCACGATGGTGACGCCTTGGCCCGCACGTTGGCGCGCAATGGCCGGAATTTGGTAGCAGAGCGACTTGCCGCCGCCCGTGGGCATGAGCACCAGCGCATCGCCACCCCCACACACGTGGTGAACGATGGCTTCTTGGGGGCCACGAAACGCGCTGTAGCCAAACACTTCGCGCAAGATCTCTTGCGGATTCACAGACGTGGGCACGGCAACTTTCGGGGTGGGATGGGCTTCAACAAAGGCATGAAGGCGTTATTGTCCCTGCTTCTTACAATGGCGGGATGACTCAAGCCTACACACGCGCAAAAGAATTACCCGCCATCTTGGCCCAACGCATCGCTATCCTCGACGGCGCGATGGGCACCATGATTCAACGCTTCAAGTTAGACGAAGCGCAGTACCGTGGCGAGCGCTTCAAAGATTTCCATAAAGATGTGAAGGGCAACAACGAGTTGCTCAGCCTCACCCGCCCCGACGTGATTCGCGACATTCACGAGCGTTACCTCGCTGCCGGTGCTGACCTGATTGAAACCAACACCTTTGGCGCGACCACCGTGGCCCAAGAAGACTACGACATGGCCAACTTGGCCTACGAGATGAACGTGGCCTCGGCCCGCATTGCCCGCGAAGCCTGCGACAAATACAGCACGCCCGACAAACCCCGCTTTGTGGCAGGCGCGGTAGGCCCTACGCCCAAAACCGCCAGCATCAGCCCCGATGTGAACGACCCAGGCGCACGCAATGTGAGCTTTGAAGAGCTGCGCGCGGCCTATTACGAGCAAGTCAAAGGCTTGGTCGAAGGCGGCTCGGACGTGCTGTTGGTTGAAACCATTTTTGACACCTTGAACGCCAAGGCGGCGCTGTTTGCGATTGAAGAGTTTTTTGAAGCCAGCGGCGAGCGCCTGCCCCTCATCATCAGCGGCACCGTGACCGATGCCTCGGGCCGCATCTTGAGTGGGCAAACCGTCACCGCGTTTTGGCACAGCGTGCGCCACGCGCAGCCCTTGGCCATTGGCTTGAACTGCGCTTTGGGCGCCACGCTCATGCGCCCTTACATCCAAGAACTCAACCGCGTGGCCGAAGACACCTTCATCAGCTGCTACCCCAACGCGGGCTTGCCCAACCCCATGAGCGACACTGGCTTTGACGAAACGCCCGATGTCACCAGCCGCTTGGTGCACGAATTTGCAGCCGAAGGCTTGGTCAACATCGTGGGTGGCTGCTGCGGCACCACGCCCGACCACATTGGCGCGATTGCGCAAGCGGTGGCCAATGACAAGGCACGTTCGCTGAGCGCTGGGCCGTTTTACCGCGAGGCTGCTTGATTAATTTTTGATTGCCACTCACAAGACACGTGAGTGGCAAACGAAATTCATACGCCAAGTGGCGGATTTACAGGTGCAGCACGAATTATGAAAATTGATGTAATTGAGAAATTCGTTACGTCATGTCAAGTCAAGCATTTATCGAGACCCCAGCGGGCCGCCATTTAAAAAGCCGAGTTGATGCCGTCATGGCCATCTACAAAGAGCATGGTCATATCAACCGCACACTCATCTCTGAAAAACTGGAGTTGACCAAGTTGCAATCCAGCCAGCTCCTGCGAGAGTTTTTAGGTGCCCACGCGCCCGTGCTGGAATGGGACAACTTCAAAAACGGTTACAAAGCGCACAGCAAGTTCAAGGCGCACTGAACTAACTTTGCTCCACCCAAACCCGCTTATTCAGCGGGTTTTTTGTTTGTACTGTCGGGAGTAGGACATACCCCGTCGGACAACCATTTCGCTTTGGCGCTCTTCATGACATAGCGTGTGGGATAAGTTTTTTGCTCACCTTTGTATTCGCCGCAAACAGGCGCATATTCGCGTGTGCAAGCAGATCTGTCGGCCAATGCAGGAAGAGAGACGGCCAGCAAAACGAAGAGTATTTTTTGCATAAACTGCATTTTCAGCGCGAAGCAGGCAGAAGAAATGCGGCGGTTAAAATAACGGCTTCCCCAAGGAGCGTTGCAGCTTCACCCGTCCTTTAGGACTCGCGCGTGAAGTCAGGCTTGGGGTCGAATATTTTGCAACGACGCTCACCTGATTTGCGAGTTCCCAGGTGAGTACCCCCATGATTTCAAAAAAAGCTGTTCCCCCCATGAAGCTGTCTGGCTTGGAGCCTGTCTCCATCGGCGAGGGCACGCTGTTTGTCAACGTGGGCGAACGCACCAACGTGACGGGCTCCAAAGCCTTTGCCCGCATGATTTTGAACGGCCAATACGAAGAGGCTTTGGCCGTGGCGCGTCAGCAGGTGGAAAACGGCGCGCAGGTGATTGACGTCAACATGGACGAAGCCATGCTCGACAGCCAAGCAGCCATGGTGCGCTTTTTGAACCTCATGGCCAGCGAGCCCGACATTGCGCGTGTGCCGGTGATGGTGGACTCCAGCAAGTGGGACGTGATTGAAGCGGGTCTGCGTTGCATTCAAGGCAAGGGCATCGTCAACTCGATCAGCATGAAAGAAGGCGTGGACGAGTTCAAGCGCCAAGCCAAGCTGGTCAAGCGCTACGGCGCGGCGGCCGTGGTGATGGCGTTTGACGAAAAAGGCCAAGCCGACACCTACGCCCGCAAGATTGAAATTTGCGAGCGGGCTTACCGCGTACTGGTGGACGAAGTGGGCTTCCCACCCGAAGACATCATCTTCGACCCCAACATCTTCGCCATTGCCACCGGCATTGAAGAGCACGACAACTACGCGGTGGACTTCATCGAAGCCACGCGTTGGATCAAGCAAAACCTGCCCGGCGCGAAGGTGAGCGGCGGTGTGTCGAATGTGAGCTTTTCATTCCGTGGCAACGACCCTGTGCGCGAAGCCATTCACACCGTGTTCCTGTACCACGCTATTCAAGCGGGCATGGATATGGGCATCGTCAACGCGGGCATGGTGGGCGTGTATGACGACCTCGAACCCACGCTGCGCGAGCGTGTGGAAGACGTGGTGCTCAATCGCACGCCGAAATACAAAGAGGGTGAGGCCCACCTCACGGCTGGCGAACGCCTGATTGAAGTGGCTGAAACCGCCAAGGGCGCGGCCAAAGACGACAGCCAAAAACTCGCCTGGCGCGGCACGCCCGAGCAACCCGTGGCAGTGGCCGAGCGCCTGAGCCACGCGCTGGTGCACGGCATTACCGACTTCATCAACGACGACACCGAAGAGGCCTATCGCGAGATTTTGGCCAAGGGCGGCCGCCCGCTGCACGTGATTGAAGGCCCCTTGATGGACGGCATGAACGTGGTGGGTGATTTGTTTGGCCAAGGCAAGATGTTCTTGCCACAAGTGGTCAAGTCGGCCCGCGTGATGAAGCAAGCCGTGGCGCACCGCGTGCCCTACATCGAAGAAGAAAAACGCCAGCAAGCCGCAGCGGGTCAAGACGTGAAAGCCAAGGGCAAGATCGTCATGGCCACCGTCAAAGGCGACGTGCACGACATTGGCAAAAACATCGTCACCGTGGTCTTGCAGTGCAACAACTACGAAGTGGTGAACATGGGCGTGATGGTCCCTTGCCACGAAATTTTGGCCAAGGCCAAAGAAGAGGGCGCGGACATCATTGGCTTGTCGGGTCTCATCACGCCGAGCTTGGAAGAAATGCAATACGTCGCGGGCGAGATGCAAAAAGACGATTACTTCCGTAGCCGCCTGATGCCCCTGATGATTGGTGGCGCGACCACCAGCCGCGTGCACACCGCGGTGAAGATTGCGCCCAACTACGACGGCCCTGTGGTGTACGTGCCCGACGCCTCGCGCAGCGTGAGCGTGGCGCAAGGCTTGTTGTCAGAGCAAGCAGCCAAGTACATTGCCGAGTTGAATGCCGACTACGCCAAAGTGCGCGAGCAACACGCCAACAAAAAGCAAACGCCTTTGGTGACCTTGGCCGAAGCCCGTGCCAACGCCGCGCAAGTGAGCTTCGACAACTACAAACCCACTAAGCCCAAATTCATCGGCCGTCGTGTGTTCAAAAACTTCGACCTCGCCGAGCTAGAGAAATACATCGACTGGGCCCCGTTCTTCCAAACTTGGGATTTGGCAGGGCCTTTCCCCGCCATCCTCGACGACGAGGTGGTGGGCGCGGAAGCCAAGAAGGTTTACGCCGACGGCCAAGCGATGCTGAAAAAAATCATCGCCAACCGCTGGCTCACCGCCAACGCGGTGGTGGGCTTGTACCCCGCGCAGCGCGTGGGCGACGACATCGTGCTTTATGCCGACGAAACCCGCCAACAGCAAGTGATGACGTGGCACGGCCTGCGCCAACAAACGGTTAAGCCCGAGCGCGATGGCGTGCAAAACCCCAACCGCTGCTTATCAGACTTTGTGGCCGACCAAACCCAAGCGGCAGACTATGTGGGCATGTTTGCCGTGACAGCAGGCCTTGGTGCTGAGAAACAAGAAAAGCGCTTCATCGACGCGCACGACGACTACTCGGCCATCCTCTTCAAAGCCTTGGCTGATCGCTTAGCCGAAGCCTTTGCCGAGTGCATGCACCAGCGCGTGCGCACCGATTTGTGGGGCTACGCCGCAGACGAAGCGCTGAGCAACGAAGACCTGATCAAAGAAAAATACCAAGGCATTCGCCCAGCGCCTGGCTACCCTGCTTGCCCCGACCACAGTGCCAAGCAAGACATGTTTGCCGTGTTGCAGTGCGACGAAATAGACATGGGCCTGACCAGCAGCTTGGCCATGACGCCTGCAGCCAGCGTGAGCGGTTTTTACTTGGCGCACCCCGAAGCCAAGTACTTCAACGTGGGTCGCATCGGCGAAGACCAAGTGCAAGACTTGGCGCAACGCCAAGGTGTGGCGGTGAAAGATTTAGAGCGGTTATTAGCGCCTAATTTGTAAAAGCAAAAAGACTCCGTTGACACGGAGCCTTTTTTGTTTTGCTGCTTGTGAAGTTGCAGCGTGATGCGCAAATACTCAGCGAGGCATTTCAGCGCACGGCTCACCAACGCAACAAGCGCGAGCCCAGTAGCGCGCCCACACCCGCCATCACGGCCATGCCCGCTACATACCAAACCGCCAAAAACGCGTAAGCAGTTTCGGGGCAGTGCAACGAGTACACCAAGCCCGCGATCGCGCCCGCCATCAAACCTGCACTTGCACCCGCCAATGTTGGTCGCGTGGGAGCCATACCGCGCAGCATCCACAACAAAGCCGCCAACAACGGCACGGACAACGCAGCAATGCTGACGCTGCAAACTTCCCACGAACCACCCAACATGAGTTGCATGCCCGTGTCTGCGTCCACCGTGGCCACTTGTGCCAAGGCCAGAATGGCCATACCCGCAAGCGCGGCAGCGATGCCCCACGCGCCACGGCCAGCGGCCACGCCGGGGCGGGCTAAGTGCATCACCACAGGCATTGCAAATGTGCAGGTGAGCAGCAGCCACACGACCTTCACCCAAAACGCTGGGGTGTGGGCGAGGGCATTCAGCTCGGGGTTCAAGCCCCACAGCGTGAGCACCAGTGTCAAGCTGATGGCTGCGCCAGCAGCAGTGGCTTGTGCGCATCGGCGCAAGGGCGAGACCGTGGGCGTGGCGCTGGCTTCAGTCGCCAGCATGGCAATGAGATCGTTGGTTTTCATGGGGTGACTCCAAATTTTTGAGCCAAGGCTTTGAGCCCGCGATGGATATTGACTTTGACAGCGGCTTCGCTTTGCCCTGTGAGTTGCGCGGACTCGGCAATCGACAAACCTTGCAGCTTGGTGTGTTCGATGGGCAGGCGTTGCTTATCGGGCAGCTCGGACAACAGCTGGTGCACATCGCGTGATGCATCACTGGCTTGTGCGTCGTCGCTCGTCCACAGTTGCTCTGCCCAGTCGTCGATGTCGTCGTGTTTGCTTTCGCGGCGCGAATGAGCGCGCAAATGGTCAATCAACTTGTAGCGTGCAATCGCATACACCCAAGCCGTTAGCGGTTGATCGCTTTGGTAGGTGTGTCGCTTTTGATGAATGGCCAGCAGAGTTTCTTGCACAAGGTCCTCGACGTCTTGGGGCCGTGAATACAAACGACGCTTCAAAAACGCACGCAAATGCCCACTGATGGCAGACAGCGCTTTTTCGTAGCTGGGCGCATGGCCTGCTAGCGCTTGCATCCAGGTGGCGTGCAGTGAGGTTTCTAAGGTGCGTAAATCCACGGTCACATCAGTTCGTCGGCGGGGGAGGAAAAGTTACAGAAAACTTTTTATAAATATTTGTAACCAATTTGTTTGCGGCGGCGAATTACCCAAAGACCGCTGGTCATGATTATCAACTCACCTTTCAAAGGACTCTCATCATGAAACAACAACAACTCCTCTCTTTGGCTTTGGGCTCTGCATTCGCCGTGGCTGCCATCAGCCCCGCCATCGCCGCCAACCCATTTGAGGCTAGCAAGCTCGACAGCGGCTACCAATTGGCTCAAGCCGACATGAAGCAAAAAGACGGCAAGTGCGGCGAGGCTAAGTGCGGTGCAGACAAGAAAAAAGAAGCCTCATGCGGCGGCGATAAAAAGAAAGATGCTTCTTGCGGCGCTAAGAAGTAATTCAAGCAACTCGCATGGAGTGACGCCATCATGAACCGACCCCTCTCAGGCGCAGGCCTTGGTTTTCGCCGCGAATTGATAGAGCCGCTGAAACACAGCGTGCCAAACGTCATCGACTTCTTTGAAGTTGCGCCCGAAAACTGGGCTGGCTTGGGAGGCCGGTCGGCCAAAGATTTCCGTCACTTCACCGAACGCTACCCGTTTGTGTGCCACGGCTTGTCCCTCTCCTTGGGTGGGCCTGCACCGTTGGACACACAACTGCTGCACAAAACCAAAGCCTTCATGAAGGCGCATGGCATGCAGCTCTTCACCGAGCATTTGTCTTGGTGTTCTGACGAATCGCACCTGTACGATTTGCTGCCCATCCCCTGCACCCAAGAGGCCGTGATGTGGACAGCCAAGCGCATCCAGCAAGCGCAAGACATTTTGGAAATGCGCATTGGCATTGAAAACGCATCCACCTACATCGCTCCACCCGGCGCTGACATGAGCGAAGCCGAATTTGTGGCGGCGGTGGTGAAAGAGGCCGACTGCCTGCTGCATTTGGATGTGAACAATATTTACGTCAACAGCCAAAATTTTGGCTTTGATGCCTTGGACTACCTCAACACCTTGCCGCTCGAGCGCACGTGCTATGTGCATGTGGCAGGCCACTATGTAGAGCCCGATGGCCTGCTGATCGACACACACGGCGCAGAGGTGATTGACCCCGTGTGGCATTTGCTGCTGGCCGCGTATGAGCGCATCGGCGGCCATGTGCCCACTTGCTTAGAGCGAGATTTCAATGTGCCCAGCCTTAGCGAGTTGGCGGCCGAAGTCATGCAAATCGCACGGTTGCAGGCCCAAGCGCCACGCATGAAGAAGGTGGCGTGATGACGGCGATGTTTCAAAGCTTTCAGCAAGACATGGCGCGCCACGTGCGTGACCCGCATCACACGATGCGCCCAGCAGGCGTGCCCGTGCGGCGCATGGCGGTGTACAACGAGATGCTGTTTAACAACGTGTGTGGCTTCATCGACACCTGCATGCCGCTGAGCCGCAAGTTGCTGGGTGACACCGCTTGGCGACGCTTGTGTCGCACCTTCTACCGTGACTGGCCTTTGCACACACCGTGGTTTCGGGACATACCGCGTGAGTTTGTGCGCTATCTCGAAGAGGGTAACCCCAAGCAACCTTTGCCACGTTGGCTGACTGATTTGGCGCATTACGAATGGGCTGAGTTAGCGGTTGATGTGATGGATGTGACGCGCCAAGCGGCCAACCCACAAGGCGACCTGATGGCAGAGATGGTGGTGCTCAACCCTGCACGCATGCACTTGCATTACGACTGGGCCGTGCATCGCATTGGTGAGCAACACAAACCGCGCAAACCGATGGACACACATTTGGTGGTGTACCGCGATGCAGACGATGTGGTTCAGTTCACCGAGGTGAATACCGCTACTGCCCATGTGCTGGCGCTGTTAGACGCGCAGCCTACGACCGGCACACAGGTGATGCAACACATCGCCCAACAAATGCAACACCCGCATCCCGAGCAGCTGTTGACGTTTGGTGCTAGCTTGCTCCAACAACTTCAAAAACAAGACATTATTTTGGGAACGCAGCCATGACAACACGCCTCTATCAATATCTCGGCACGTTCGACGCATTGGGTTTGTGGGTAGGCCTGCTCAGCCTGCGCTTGATCTTGGGCTGGGACTTCTTTGAATCGGGCTTAGAAAAATTCAATGGCGAGAACTGGTTTGCCGACATCCAAGATCAGTTCCCGTTTCCATTCAACCTCGTGCCGCCCAACATCAGCTGGCAAATGGCCATGTGGTTTGAGCTGCTCGGCGGCATCGCTTTGGTCATCGGGCTTGGCACGCGCTTTTTCTCGGTGTCGTTGCTGGTGCTGAGCGTGGTGGCCATTGCCAGCGTGCACTGGCCCGAAGCTTGGCGCACGTGGGGAGAGCTGGTGCAAGGTTATGTGTTCACCGACAAAGGCTTTGGCAACTTCAAGTACCCCGTGGTGCTGATGGGCATGTTGTGGACCTTGTTGTGGATGGGTCCTGGCCGGTTGTCGTTTGACTATGTGTTGCGCAGCCGCTGTGCCAACCACAACGCTGCCACGCCCACCACACTGGCCGCCAGCATGACCCACAAGCCCACGGTGTAACCCGCCTGCGCCGACCACAGCAGCCCCATCAACCACGGGGCTGCGGCGCGGGCCAGTGCCATGGGCAAACCCAGCAAGCCGTTCAAGCTGCCCATGTGTTCACGGCTCACGTATTGCGCCATGACCGTGCCTTTGACGATGGTGAGCATGCCGTTGCCCAAACCATAAAACACCACAAAGAGCACGCCCCACAGACCGTGGCCTGCGCCAATGAGCAGCGTTAAAAAGCCCAGCGGAATGAGCACCGTCACCCAACGGTTGGTGGCATGCACGTCCACGCGGTGTTCGGCCACATACAAGCCCAAGCGACCCATTACTTGCAGCACGCCAATGCAGGCGGGCACAGCAATGGCCCATGATTCGGCCATGCCTGTTTCGCGCAGCAGGCTCACCATGTGTGCGGGCAGGGCCGACGTCACGCCCATGAGCAACACCACACAAGTGGCCAGCAGCCAAAACTGAGGTTGACGCACAAAGTGCCAAAGCGTGGCGCTGTCGGTGTGGGTGGACGCCAACACCGCGCGTTGTGGTGCATGGCGCAACACCCAGCCATGCACGGGCGCACACACCAGCAGGTGCATCGCCCCTAACACGCACAAGGCATCGCGCCAGCCCAGTGCATCAATGAGCCACGCCACAAGCGGAATGAACACCGTGCTGGCCAAGCCGCCTAAAAACGTGAGGATGATGATGGCGCGTCTGAAGTGCTGCGGAAATCGCCGCGTCAACACTGCAAACGCAGGCGGGTACAAAGTGCCCGCCAAGCCCACGCCTAACAAAGCCCACACCGCATAAAACTCAAGCACGGTGGTGATTTGGCTGTGCAGAACAAACGCCAATGCCAGCAGCAACGAGCCACCAGTCATCACCACGCGCTCGTGGCCACGGTCAATCCAACGGCCTACCGGAAAAGCCAACACGCCTTCGGCCAACAACATCAAGCTAAAGCCCAATGAGGATTCAGCGCGGCTCATGCCCAAGGCTTGTTCAAGTGGTTCCATGAACAAAGCGAAGCCGTAAAACACACTGCCCCAGCTGATGAGTTGAAGCACAGAAAGCGCCCAAACAAATCGGGCATCGTGCGAGGAAAAGCGGGCGTCGGACATAGCGGCCAATGATACGAAGCTTTGATTTTTGAGAGTGACGCCTACGCGATTTGTGAAGTTTTATGGTGCCTATCAAAAAGGTAGAAATTTGCAAATTCGTTTGCTCATGTTCTGACAGACCTTGCCGAATACGAGGGCTGGAGCCATGCATTGGCACTTTGTATGAAAGCAACCTTATGAAACATCACATCGTTCACGGCGCAGGCTTGGCTTTGCGCCCTGCGCTGTTGGCGCCGCTGAAAAGCCGTGCGCCCGACAACCTGCAGTTCTTAGAACTCACGCCGCCCGACTGGATTGGCATTGGCGGCAAAGTAGGCAAAGACTTGCAACAACTCACCCAGCAATACCCCAGTGTGTGTTTGAGCCAAAGCCTGTCATTGGGTGGCCCGGGTGTGCTGGACAAAGAAGTGCTGCGCGATTTGCGCAGCTTCGTTGCAGAGCATGGCATCCAAGTGTTTTCAGAAGCCTTGGCGTGGAGTGCCGACGATGCGCCCCTGTTCATCAACTTGCCCATTCCCAGCACCCGAGAGGCGGTGAAGTGGACGGTGTCACGCATCGCCCAAGTGCAAGAGGCGCTGGGCTTGCGCATCGGCATTCGCAACGTCATGCACCACATGGCCCCTGCTTTGGTGGAGATGAACGAAGCAGAGTTCATCTCTGAGGTGGTCGGTGCATCGGGTTGCAGCCTGCACCTAGACCTGCATGCCTTGGCGGCCAATGGCGTGTATTTTGGTTTTGACCCACACGCTTTTTTACGCGCCTTGCCCTTGGGCAGCATTGACTACGTGCGCGTCGGGCGCGAGTACACCTTGTTGGGCGATGTGCTGGCGCACACGCACCGAAGCGTGGCACGCTGTGTAGACGATGTGAAACAACTCAACTTGGAGGCGCTGACATGCTGAGCGATTTCCGCCAATATCAATTTGCGTTAGCCAGGCACTTGCGTGACCCACTAGGTGTGCCCGTTCCCGAGGGTATTGACCCAAGCTCGGCCGCCGCTTGCACACAAGAGATGGTGAAGCATTTGCGTGATGTGTTGGAGCCAGCATTCCCAGTGACGCAGGCTTTGTTAGGCGAAGACATTTGGGAGCATGCGGTGCGCCTTTTCTTAAAAGACGCTCCCAGCCACACCCCTTGGGCTAGCACCACGCAGCGTGCATTTGTAGAGCATGTGTGCGAAAGCCCCGACATGCAAAACCTGCCTGCTTGGCTGCAAGACTTGGCGCACTTCGAGTGGCTGCAAAACGCGGTTGCCACCGCCCCCGTGCAGTGGCCCGCTTTCAACGCCAGTGCCGATGTGATGACGCATGTGGTAGCGCTCAACCCCACCCATGTGGAAGCGGCCTACGAGTGGCCCGTGCACAGCATTGACACCGACCACAAGCCCGACGACATGCAAAGCACCTATGTGTCGATGCTGCGCGACATGGACGACGAGCTGCATGTGTTTGAAAGCAGTGTGTTTCGTGGTCAGCTGCTCGACTTGCTGCGCGAAGGCCAAACCGGCGAGCAAGCCTTTCGGGTGTTGGCGCGTTGGCTGTCGCATCCCGAGCCCGATGCGTTTGTGTGCGAAGGCGCAGAGCTGATGGCGCAATTGCAGCACGAAGGCATTGTGCTGGGCGCTCGCGCCTAGGTGAGCACGCGCCGGTATTGCAAGGCCTCGGCCACATGCGTCACTTGCACGGTGGTGCTGTCGGCCAGGTCGGCAATGGTGCGTGCCACGCGCAACGCACGGTGTGTGCTGCGGCTTGACCAACCCAGTTTGGTGGCTGCGTTTTGTAAGAACGTCGCAGCTGCCGCATCTAATTGCATGTGCGTTTCTAGTGCTTGGCCTTGTAGCGCCTGGTTGGGCGTGCCTTGTCGTGCCACAGCTTTGGCATGTGCGGCCAAGCATCGCGCACGCACCGTTGCGGTGGATTCGCCGGGTGCGGCTTGCATCAACACATCGGCTGCCAACGTGGGCACTTCCACTTGCAAATCAATGCGGTCTAGCAAAGGCCCGCTGAGCTTGGCTTGGTAACGCGCCACTTGGTCGGGTGTGCAGCGACAGGCTTTGATGGCAGAGCCTAAGTAGCCACAGGGGCAGGGGTTCATCGCGGCGATCAATTGAAAGCGCGCCGGAAACTTTGCCTGCGTGGCCGCGCGTGAGATGGTGATGTGGCCGTTTTCAAGCGGCTCACGCAACGCTTCCAAAGCGCTGCGTTTCACCTCGGCCAGCTCATCCAAGAACAGCACGCCGTTGTGCGCCAGCGATATCTCACCTGGGCGCGGCGGTGTGCCACCACCCACCAGTGCCACAGAAGTCGCCGTGTGGTGTGGGCTGCGCGTGGGCCGCTGCATCCATTGGTTCAACTCAAACCGTCCGGCCAAGCTGGCGATGGCGGCGCTCTCTAACGCTTCATCCAAGGTCATCTCAGGTAGCAAGGCGGCAAAGCGCTGCGCCAGCATGGACTTGCCTGTGCCCGGTGGGCCTACTAATAAAAGAGAGTGTCCGCCAGCCGCGGCAATCTCAAGGGCGCGACGCGGAATGGCTTGGCCTTTGACATCGGCCAAATCGAGACCACCAGAGCGAGAGGTTTTGTTTTGGGTCGCACTCAGTTGAGGTGTTTCGACGCGACACCAACCATCGGTGGTGTGCACATCGTGGGTTGTGCCTTCTTCACGCTGAGCCACCAAGCCTTTGATCTCTGGCTTGGCAAAGTGCGCCACCACATCACTCAAATGTTGGGCGCGGTACACCTCGGCCGTGGGCACGAGTGCAGCCTCTTCCGCGCTGATGGGCGGCAACACCAAACGTGTGCGCACACCCGCACCGCGCAGCGCTAGCCCCATGGCCAATGCACCACGCACGGGCCGCAGCTCGCCCGACAACGACAACTCGCCCGCAAACTCGTGTTGCGCCAAGGCCTCAATGTCTAGCTGTCCGTGCGCCGCCAAGATGCCTAAGGCAATGGGCAAATCAAAGCGGCCCGAATCTTTGGGCAAGTCGGCAGGCGCTAAGTTGACGGTGATCCTTTTATTCGTAGGAAAGTCCAGCCCCGCGTTTTGAATGGCGCAGCGCACCCGCTCGCGTGCCTCTTTCACTTCGGTGTCGGCCAACCCGACCAGTGTGAAACTGGGCAGGCCGTTGGCCAAATGCACCTCAACGGTGACGGCTGGTGCTTGTAAACCTAACAGTGCGCGACTGTGAATCAAAGCGAGCGACATACAACTTCCATTTCCAAGGGTTATCCCCATTGCGGGGCGATTAGTACGAAGTAGTGCACCAAAGGTGTGCATGAAAATGAGTGGGTAGTCAGACTACTGCATCACTTTGGGTCGTGGGTCACGTGGAGAGAACACTTTTGTGAACAATCACGCTGGCACGGACTCTGCTAAGTAGATGCATCCCTCTTTTATTTTTCAATGGAGAAAACTATGAACCTCAAGTCCAAAATCGTGCTGGCCCTCTTGGCCACCTCTTCAGCTGCTTTTGCACAAACAGCACCAGCCGCTCCTGAAGTGACATACAACGTGGGCGTGGTCAGCCAATACCGTTATCGTGGTATTGCGCAAACAAAAGGTGACCCAGCATTGCAAGGTGGCGTGGATTACGCAAACGCCAATGGCTTCTACGCTGGCGCTTGGGGTTCTACGATTAAGTGGATTAAAGACGCTGCTCAAGACGGTAGCACTAAAGGTAAAGGCGATGTCGAGTTAGATCTTTATGCAGGCTACAAGTTTGAAGCTGCCGGTGTAGCTTACGACGTTGGTTATTTGCGCTACCAGTATGTTGGCAACAATTACAAAGACGTATATGCAGGTAATGTGAACGCAAACACAGACGAGGTTTACGGCGCTGCAACTTATGGTGTGTTCACTGCTAAGTATTCTCACGCGTTTTCAAATTTGTTTGGTTTCGGTGGCTCGCGCCACAGTCACTATGTTGATCTGAGTGCAACGTTTGATTTGGGCCAAGGATACACATTTGTTCCGCATGCAGGTCGACAAGTTATCGAGGGCGCTAATCATGCATTTAGCTACAACGATTACGCATTAACTTTGAACAAAGATCTAGGCAATGGTTTGTCAGCTAGCGTAGCTGCGATTGCAACCAACGGCAAAGGCTTCAACACTTTACAGCTGTCCAACTACAACACTGCCAAAGACGCCTTGGTCGTCGGCGTCAAGTACAGCTTCTAAACCAAGCTAATCGTCTTCCTCTAGGAGCAACCATGAAACTCATCACTGCCATCATCAAACCCTTCAAGCTGGACGAGGTCCGTGAAGCCCTCTCCCAGATTGGGGTGCAAGGCATCACTGTCACGGAAGTCAAAGGCTTTGGCCGCCAAAAAGGGCACACCGAGTTGTATCGCGGTGCTGAGTACGTGGTTGACTTCTTGCCCAAGGTCAAGATCGAAGCCGCAGTCGATGCTGAGCATGTCGAACGCGCCATCGAGGCGATTGAAGGTTCTGCCCGCACCGGAAAAATCGGCGACGGCAAGATTTTTGTTTACGACTTAGAGCAAGTTGTTCGCATCCGCACCGGCGAGACCGGTCCAGAAGCACTTTAAGAAAGAAGACCCATCATGAAAAAACTTTTCGCCTATCTCGCCATGGGCGGTGGCTTGCTGTTGTCTGCAGGCGCTGCTTTGGCCCAAGCCGCTCCTGAGGCTGCCGCTGCTATAGCCGCTGTTGCACCCGTGCCTAACAAGGGAGACACCGCGTTCATGACGATCTCCACTTTGTTGGTGATCTTGATGACCATTCCTGGCCTGGCTTTGTTTTACGGTGGTTTGGTGCGCAGCAAAAACATGTTGTCCGTGTTGATGCAAGTCTTCGTGGTCAGCTCATTGATTTACGTGTTGTGGGCTGTGTATGGCTACTCTGTGGCTTTCACCGGTGGTTCACCTTTCTTTGGCGGCTTTGACAAATTGTTCTTGGCTGGCATCACCCCTGATTCAGTGGGCGCAACTTTCAGCAAAGGTGTGGTGATTCCTGAACTCACGTTCACGGCATTCCAAGCCACATTCGCTGCCATCACTTGCACCTTGATCGTGGGCTCATTCGCTGAGCGCGCCAAGTTTTCGGCTGTGTTGTTGTTCTGCGTGTTGTGGTTCACCTTCAGCTACTTGCCAGTGGCCCACATGGTTTGGTACTGGGACGGCCCTGACGCCATCACCGACGCTGCTTCTTTGGAAACTGTGACTGCCGCTGCTGGCTGGTTGTGGGCTAAGGGAGCGTTGGACTTCGCTGGCGGTACTGTGGTGCACATCAACGCTGCGGTGGCTGGCTTGGTCGGTGCTTATGTGATCGGCAAGCGTGTCGGTTACGGCAAAGAGTCGATGGCGCCTCACAGCCTGACATTGACCATGGTCGGTGCCTCGCTCTTGTGGGTGGGTTGGTTCGGTTTCAACGCTGGCTCTAACCTCGAAGCCAACGGTGTTGCTGCCCTCGCTTTCGTGAACACCTTGGTGGCCACTGCTGCTGCAACATTGGCTTGGATTGCTGGTGAAGCATTGGCCAAAGGCAAAGCTTCTATGTTGGGTGCGGCCTCTGGTGCAGTGGCTGGTTTGGTGGCGATCACCCCAGCGTGCGGTTTCGTGGGCCCCATGGGTGCCATCGTGATCGGTGCAGCGGGCGGCTTCTTGGGCCTGTGGGGTGTGAACGGTTTGAAGCGCATGTTGGGCGCTGACGACTCACTCGACGTGTTCGGTGTGCACGGTGTCTGCGGTATCGTGGGTGCTTTGTTGACCGGCGTGTTTGCAGCCCCATCACTCGGCGGTACAGGTGTGTTTGACTACGTGGCCAACGCTGTGAACCCTGAGTACTCGATCGTGGATCAAGTGATCATCCAGGCCACTGCTGTGGGTGTCACCATCCTCTGGTCTGCTGTGGTGTCATTCATCGCCTACAAACTGGTGGACATCGTGTTGGGTCTGCGTGTGACCGAAGAAGAAGAGCGCGAAGGCCTCGACATCAGCTCACACGGCGAAACTGCCTACCACCGTTAATTTTTCAAGTTCTTCAAGGTTTCCTTGGACTTTACAGCCCGCCTCTTGGCGGGCTTTTTTGTGTCTTCTTGTTATTCAGCTTGTCGCGTGCGTTGCAGCGGCGAGGGATTTTTAATCAGGCTGTGCAAAAAATTCAAAGCCTCTGTCAGGCCCAGCGGCTACCATGACGGCCATGCAAGACACCGCGCAACACACCCTTCAAGACTTCACCGACCGCATTTTGAAAGCCGCCCAAACAGGCCAAGCTTTGCGTTTGCGCGGTGGTGGCACCAAAGATTTTTTGGGTCAATCATTGCAGGGGGAGGTGTTGGACACCCGCGCATACAGCGGCATCTTGAGCTACGAACCGAGCGAGCTGGTCATCACGGTGCGCTGCGGAACACCTTTGGCCGAGGTCGAGGCGGCCTTGGCTGAAAAAGGCCAGTGTTTTGCCTTTGAGCCGCCGCACTTTGGCGAGGGCGCGACGATTGGCGGCATGGTGGCCGCTGGCCTGAGCGGCCCCGCCCGAGCCAGCGTGGGTTCGGTGCGCGATTTTGTGTTGGGCGCGCGCGTCATCAACGGCAAAGGCGAGCACCTCACCTTTGGCGGTCAGGTGATGAAGAACGTGGCGGGCTACGACGTGTCGCGTTTGCTGGCGGGAAGCTGGGGCCAGTTGGGCCTTATCACTGAAGTGTCTTTGAAGGTGTTGCCCGTCGCCCCGGGCGAGGCCACCTTGGTGTGCGCGGGCGTTAGCCAAGCACAGGCCTTGAAGCTCATCAACCAATGGGGCGGCCAGCCGCTACCCCTGAACGCCAGTGCGTGGGTGCACGACACCACGGCATCACCCGCACAAGACTATTTCTTTGTGCGCTTGCGCGGCGCAGTGGCAGCGGTCGATGCGGCCATCGTGAAGATGAGCGCCGAGGTGAAAGCCTTGGGCGCACACGTCACCATCATGGATGGCGCACAAGCTGCAGCCGACTGGAAAGCCAGCGGCGAACAAACCTTAGATTTTTTCAAAGCGCCCACCGAGCAAGATTGTTTGTGGCGCTTGAGCTTGCCGCAAACCGCACCCGTGTTGGATGTGCGCGTCAACGGTGCAGCGTGTGCTCAATACGTCGAATGGCACGGCGCCCAGCGCTGGTTGTGGGCCCCAGCCTCTGTAGCAACAGACGTGCGCGAAGTCGCTGTGAAAGCGGGTGGTCACGCTACCTTGTTCCGCACCAGCGCAGCCAGCCAACAAACCTTGGGCGATGTGGACAAGCAAGCGGGTGTGTTCACCCCGCTCAACGCTGTGCAGCAACGCATTCAAAACGAACTCAAAAAGCAGTTTGATCCAGCGGGTGTTTTCAACCCTGGTCGCGCTTAACCTACAGACTCAAATTCCGAGCCTCACATGCAAACCAACCTGGCCCCCCAATACGTCGGCACGCCCGAGGGCGAACAAGCCGAAGCCATTTTGCGCAAGTGCGTTCACTGCGGTTTTTGCACGGCGACTTGCCCCACCTATCAGCTGCTGGGCGACGAGTTAGACGGACCTCGCGGCCGCATCTACCTGATGAAGCAAGTGTTTGAAGGTGCTACGCCCACGCGTGCTACCCAGCAACACTTGGACCGCTGCCTCACTTGCCGCAACTGCGAAAGCACTTGCCCCAGCGGCGTGCAATACGGCCACTTGGTGGACGTGGGCCGCAAGGTGGTGGATGCGCAAGTGCCGCGCCCCGTGAGCGAACGCTTCATGCGGTGGGCTTTGAAAGAGGGCCTCACTTCGCCTTTGTTTGCGCCCGCTATGAAACTCGGCCAAGCCGTACGCAGTGTGTTGCCCGAAAAGCTCAAAGCCAAAGTGCCTGCGCCCCAAGCCGCCGAACGAAATGGCGTGGTGTGGCCCACGCAAACGCACGCCCGCAAAGTGCTCATGCTCGCGGGCTGTGTGCAACCTGCCATGCTGCCCAATATCAACACTGCCACCGCACGTGTGTTGGATGCTGCGGGTATTCAAACCATCGTCGCACCTAAGGCAGGTTGCTGTGGCGCAGTGAAATTTCACTTGAACGACCAAGATGGCGGCTTGGTGCAAATTCGCGCCAACATTGACGCCTGGTGGCCGTTTGTTGAGCAAGGCGTGGAAGCCATTGTGATGAACGCCTCAGGCTGCGGTGTGATGGTGAAGGACTATGGCCATGTGCTCAAAGACGATGCCGCATATGCGGCCAAAGCCAAACGCATCAGCGAGCTCACACAAGACCTCAGCGAGTTGCTGCCAGAGTTGGTGCCGGTTCTCAAACCCAAGCTCAATGCAGCAGCCGTTGCGGCGGCGGGCGCACAGGCCTACCACCCACCTTGCACTTTGCAACATGGCCAAAAACTCAAGGGCGGTGTGGAGCAACACATGGCAGCATTGGGCTTCTCGATTCAAGTAGCTAACAACGAGTCACATCTGTGTTGCGGTTCTGCGGGCACCTACAGTGTGCTCAACCCCGACATCAGTTACACCTTGCGTGACCGCAAGCTCGGCCACTTGGATGCGCTCCAGCCCAAAGCCATTTTGAGCGCCAATGTGGGTTGCATCACCCATTTGCAGAGCGGTACGGATGTGCCCGTGAAGCATTGGGTGGAAGTGCTAGACGCGGCGTTGAACTAAACCTAAGCAGCAAGCTGACTTGCGTTGGCTTGCTTTGGGGTTTAGGCGGCGAGTGCAGTTTCGATGTCTTTCGCCAACTTCTCCGGAGCATCCATGGATGCATAGCGCTTGAGTACGCGCCCGTCTTTGCCCACCAAGAACTTGGTGAAATTCCATTTGATGGCTTCGCTGCCTAACAGCCCCGGCGCTTGGGCTTTGAGCCACTTGAACAGTGGGTGTGCGTTGTCGCCGTTGACTTCGACTTTTTCCATCATCGCAAAGCTCACGCCGTAGTTGCGTTGGCAAAACGCGCTAATTTCTTCATTGCTCCCAGGGTCTTGCCCGCCAAATTGGTTGCAAGGAAAACCGATGACGGTGAGGCCGCGTTCACCATAGGTTTTGTGCAGCGTCTCTAAACCTTCAAATTGCGGTGTAAAGCCGCAAGCGCTGGCGGTGTTGACGATGAGCAGCACTTGGCCTTGCACATCGGCAAATGAAAACAAGGAACCGTCAATGCGGTTGGCGGAAAAGTCGCTCAAAGTGGTCATGGCGTTATGCCTCACTGGTGGGGAAGATCAATTGGGTGTGGATGGGCTGTGCGTTTGCGACGCCAGCAATGCAGCCAACACAATCATGCCGCCACCCAAGGCAACGCGCCAAGTGAGCGTAGATGCCCCTAGCGCCACAGAGGACACACTGGCGAAGACGACTTCCGACATCATCACCATCGCCGTGGTGTGTGCGCTCAATCGTGCAGCGCCGTATTGGAGCGTGAAGTTCGAGGCCAAGAATGCCACGCTCAAGCCCAGCACCCATGGTGACCACGCCATGATCAATGGCCATAGGCTGGCGGTGTCTTGGGCGGTTGCCAAGACGGGCGGTATCACGCCCCATGTGGTGGCGAGTACGGCGCAAGCTGTGGCCATCAGTGTGCCGCCGCCAAACATGGCCACCATGCGTGACGATTCGGGCGTGTGGTGCAAACGCAGCAACCAAATATTGGTGAGGGCAAAACAAAAGCCCGCCAGCAGCGCCAAGATATCGGCCAAGTCTTGAGGCAAGGGCCAGGGCGAATCGGGTGTTTTGAGTACCAACACCACGCCGACCAGCGCCAGTGACAAACGCATCAACGCCCCACGTGTGGGGCGCTCGCCCAATAGCCACCAAGCCAACAACAAAGCCCATGTGGGCATGAGATAAAACAAGAGCACCACGCGCACCACATCGCCCGTGGTCACGGCCCAGTTGAATCCGACATTGGTGAGGCCCGACGCGGCCATGAGCCAAAACAGTTGTGGGTAGCGCTTGAACTGTGTCCAGCCAGATGGGCTGATGAACACCAGTGCCAAACTGGCAACACCAAACACCGCAGCAGTGGCCCACAACGGATGCAAGCCCAGTGCGTCGAGGGTGCGCAGTGGGAACCACGACAAGCCCCAGACCAAGGCGTTGAACGCCAAGCCAGCGACAGCCAGCGACGCGCCTTGCCGGTGATGCGCTTGCACGTGTTAACCGTGTAAGTCGTCGTTGCGCGCGATGTGCATCAGGCGCGCCAACTCTTCACGGTGGTGCACATGGTTGTGCTCGTGCCACAGTTTGATGAGCCACATCACATAGCCCACCAGCACGCCAAAGGCGGTGATAGCGCCGAATGCGCTCATGCCCATGCCTGTGCTGAAGGTGTACAAAAAGCCCAAACCCAAAATGCAGAGCTGTTCATTGAGGTTTTGCACGGCAATGGAGCGGCCTGCCCCCATGAGGTTGTGGCCGCGGTGTTGCAGCAGTGCGTTCATGGGCACCACCAAGAAGCCACCCAAGCCGCCCAAGATGATGAGGAAAGGCACGGCCAGCCATAGCGTGTCAATGAAATTCATGGCCACCACAAAAATGCCCATGGCAATGCCCAAAGGCATGAGGCGCGTGGCGTGATCGAGCTTCATCTTCATTGACGCCACCACCGCACCGACAGCGGTACCAATGGCCACCACGCCCACCAAGCTTGACGCTTGCGTGGTGGTGTAGCCCAAAGCAGCGGCGCTCCATGCCAACACGATGTAACGCAGGTTGCCGCTCACACCCCAGAACAAGGTGGTGGTTGCCAAGGAGATTTGGCCCAATTTGTCGTTCCACAAACGTTTGTTGCATTGCCAGAAGTCGGGCAACAAAGCCACCAGATTCAAAGCCAAGCTTTTATTAGGGTCAGCGCGCATGGGGATGGTGGCTGCACCTGTGAGTGGAATGCGTTGGTTGAACCAAGCAGCCAAGGCGTACAAGGGGATCAACAAACAAATGGCGGCTTCAGCCGCTGTGTCGACTCCGGTTGTAACGAATGGCAAATCAAACGACAGCAACCAAGCCGACAAATTGGGGCCAACCAACTGGCCACCCAATAAAACCCCCAAGATGATCGAAGCAATCGTCAAGCCTTCAATCCAGCCGTTGGCTTTGACCAACTGCGACGCTGGCAACAGCTCGGTCAAGATGCCGTACTTGGCGGGCGAATAAGCGGCTGCGCCCAAGCCCACGACGGCATAGGCCAGCAAGGGGTGAACACCAAACAACATCATGGCGCAACCCACCACTTTGATGGTGTTGCTCATCAACATCACTTCGCCCTTTGGTCGTGAGTCGGCGAATGCGCCCACAAACGGCGCGAGCACCACATAAAACAAAGCGAACATAGGCACCAAAGCCGCGCGCTGCCATTCGGGCGCGCCATCGGATTTGAGGAGTTCAACGGCTGTGACAAACAGGGCGTTGTCGGCCAGCGAGCTGAAAAACTGCGCCGACATGATGGTGTAAAAACCGCGCTTCATGGGTAGGTTGAGCAAGCATGCAGAGGGCTGCAGGCGAGTTGTTTCTTCTTTCTTCTTTGACTAATCAAGGTTTATATCACGCGAGTGCCACAATATTGGCTATGCCCCGCCCGATTCAAGCCTTTGTTCACACCGACGCCTTGCGTCATAACCTGGCCCGTATGCGCGCAGCCGCTCCTGATGCGCGTGTGTGGGCGGTGGTCAAAGCCAATGCCTATGGCCATGGCATCGAGCGTGTGTTTGAAGGTTTGCGTGGCGCCGATGGCTTTGCCTTGCTTGACCTTGACGAGGCGCAACGCTTGCGCAGTCTGGGCTGGCGCGGACCTGTGCTGTTGTTAGAAGGTGTGTTTGAAGCGCGAGACTTAGAGCTGTGCTCGCGCCTTGACCTGTGGCATACCGTGCATTGCGACGAGCAAATAGACATGCTCAGCCGCCACAAAACACAAGTGCCGCACCGGGTATTCCTCAAAATGAACAGTGGTATGAACCGTTTGGGTTTCACGCCCACGCGGTTTCGCTCGGCGTGGACGCGTTTGAACCAATTGCCGCAGGTGGATGAAATTTCGTTGGTCACGCACTTCAGCGATGCCGACGGACCCAAAGGCATTGCCGAACAAATGCGTGTGTTTGCCAAAACCACTGAAGACTTACCTGGTGAGCGCAGCACCTGCAACAGCGCAGGGTTGTTGCGCCACGCCAGCGATGCGGCTGTGGCCGCTGACTGGGTACGCCCTGGCATTGCGCTGTATGGCAGTGCGCCGGATTTTCCTGAACGCAACATCGCGCAATGGGATTTGCAGCCCACTATGAGCTTGCGCAGCCGCATCATTGCCACGCAAACCCTGCAAGCGGGCGACACCGTAGGTTACGGCTCTGTGTTCACGGCCCCTGTGCCCATGCGTATTGGCATCGTGGCGTGTGGTTATGCCGATGGCTACCCACGCCATTGCACCACCGGTACGCCCGTGTTGGTCGACGGCGTACGCACCCGCACCTTGGGCCGCGTGAGCATGGACATGATCGCTGTCGATCTCACGCCCTGCGATGAAGCCAACCATGCAGCAGGCTTTGGCAGTGAAGTCACGCTGTGGGGCAAATCCAGCAATGACGCGGTGTTGCCGATTGACGAGGTCGCACAAGCGGCAGGCACTGTGGGCTACGAGTTGATGTGTGCGGTGTCGGGCCGGGTGGGTTTCACCCAAGATTAAGCCGTCAAATACTGGCTATTTATCCAGTAATATCTGGGCATGGCCAAAGACAAAACTCAATACACCTGTACCGATTGCGGCGGCATCAGTGCCAAATGGCTGGGCAAATGCCCGTCGTGTGGCGCGTGGAACACGCTGATTGAAAGCGCGGTCGAATCCGCAGCTGCCACCAAAAACCGCTACGCCGGCATGGCTGCCTTGGCTCCTGCATCAGAGGTGGCCATTCTTTCCGACATCGAAGCGCAAGACGTAGCCCGCACACCCACGGGCCAAGACGAACTCGACCGTGTGTTGGGCGGTGGCATGGTGGAAGGCGGCGTGGTGCTGATTGGCGGCGACCCTGGCATTGGTAAATCCACCTTGTTGTTGCAGGCGATGGACGGTTTGCAGCGCAGCGGCATGAGCACCTTGTATGTGACGGGCGAAGAGTCGGGCGCACAAGTGGCCCTGCGTTCGCGCCGTTTGGGGCTCGATCACTCGCAAGTGCAAGTGTTGGCCGAAACCCAGCTTGAAAAAGTGTTGGCCACGGTGGACAAATTGCAACCGGCGGTGGTGGTGATGGACTCCATCCAAACCGTGTATTCCGATCAGCTCACCAGCGCACCGGGTTCGGTGGCGCAGGTGCGCGAATGCGCGGCGCATCTCACACGCATGGCCAAGTCCACGGGTACGGCCGTGGTGTTGGTGGGCCATGTCACCAAAGAGGGCGCGCTCGCTGGCCCGCGTGTGTTGGAGCACATGGTGGACACGGTGTTGTACTTTGAAGGCGACACCCATTCGAGCTACCGTCTGGTGCGCGCCATCAAAAACCGCTTTGGCGCAGTGAACGAAATTGGCGTCTTCGCCATGACAGAAAAAGGCCTGAAAGGCGTGAGCAACCCGAGCGCGATTTTCTTGAGCCAACACACCGAGCCTGTGCCCGGCAGTTGTGTGCTGGTCACGCTCGAAGGCACGCGGCCCATGTTGGTCGAGGTGCAAGCTTTGGTTGATACCGGTGGCCCATCGCCCCGCCGCTTGAGTGTGGGTTTGGACCGCGACCGTTTGGCCATGTTGTTGGCCGTGTTGCACCGTCATGCTGGCGTGGCGTGTATGGACCAAGACGTGTTTGTCAACGCGGTGGGCGGCGTGCGCATCAGCGAGCCCGCGGCCGACTTGTCGGTGCTGTTGTCAATTCAAAGCAGCTTGCGTGGCAAGCCCTTGCCCCAAGGCTTTATTGCTTTCGGCGAAGTCGGTTTGGCGGGTGAGGTGCGCCCCGCACCGCGTGGCCAAGAGCGCTTGAAAGAAGCAGCCAAGCTGGGCTTTAGCGTGGCCATCATCCCCAAAGCGAATGCACCTAAAAAGCCGATTGAAGGCCTGAAGGTGCATGCGGTGGAGCGGGTGGATGAGGCGATTGCGTTGGTGCGTGAGCTGGGCTAAGGCGCAGCGGCGTTAAGCGAAAGTATCTTTCATCAAGGTGTTGAACCACACGCCCATTTGTGTGTAATTGCGCGATGAAATGCTTGCCGACTCTACCGCTAAGGCGCCTGATGTTTGCCCCCCATTGCTGGCTACTTTCATTTGCCCGAGCGAGGCATCGTATTGGTACACAGCGGTGAGCCATGATGCGGTGCTAGAGGTGATGGGAGAGTAGCAAGCAGAGTTCGCCACGGGCGCAGCATCAGGCGAGCCACCGCCGAGCAGGCGAACAATGGCGTCCGCGCAAATCTTGCCTTCTTGGTTGCCCACATGCCCAGCTTTTGGCAAGCCGCATTGAGCGGCATCGCCAATCACATGCACGCCCGATGCTGCGGTGGATTCATAGCTCAGTGGGTTGACTATAGCCCAACGTCCATTGCCGTTGTTGAGCCCCGCTGCAGCAAACCAACCCGATGTATCGTTCGCGTCCAAGTTGCCTGCGCCAATGCCTGCCGCACGATGTGCGGGGATCGGATTGACGACCCGAGCGTTGATGGTTTGTGTGGCCCCGTTGCCAATGGCGTAGGTCACGACCTTGGTGTCGGGGTTGATCTGGATATTGCGTGCATTGCTTTGGTAAGAGATGACACCTGCGTGCACGAAGTCAAAAGCATTTTGAAAAGTGCCGCTCTCCGCTTGAATGTTGGCGTTCTCATCCAAGACGACCACGCGGCAGTTGCTACGGCCTGTGCGCTTGAGCAAATCCGCCACCACACACGCACGCTCGTAAGGGCCGGGTGGACAGCGGTAAGGCGCTAGAGGAATCGTCATCACAAACGTGTCACCGTTAGCCATGCCTGCAATCTGATTGGCTAGCAAAGTGGTTTGTGCGCCCGCACGCCAAGCGTGGGGTGTTTTGGTGTCGTAGTCGCTCACGCTCAGGCCATAGGCCGCCATGAATTCCACGCCAGGAGCCACCACCACGCGGTCATAAGACAGGGGTGCGCCATTGGCCAGCACCACTTGTTTGTTGACCGTGTCCAAGCTGACCACACGATCTTGCACCAAGCTCACGCCATAGGAGGACGCCAGCACATCGCGTTTGTAGTCCAGCGAGGCCATGGTTCGCTGTTGCGTCAGCACCAAATTGCTCATGATGTTGGAGGTGTAGCTGGCATCGGTGTCGACCAAAGTGACGTTCAGCTGCGCGCCACCCCAGAGGCGTAAATATTTAGCCGCCGCTGCGCCAGCCATGCCGCCGCCAATCACAACCACATGGCCAGAGATGCCGGTTTGGGCCAAGGCCAAGGTCACATTCGAAGTCACCTCGTGGTCAAAGTCTTCGTCGTTGTCATTGTCAGCACGCGCCAACCAAGGAGATAGGCTTGCAGCACTGAGGCCCAAAGCAGTTAATAGCCAGTTGCGACGAGAGGTTGGTGTGAGAGGGATATTCATCGTCGTCCTCATTGCTGTAGGTATTGAATGATGGTGAGCAGTTGCGCTCGGGTGTATCCCTGTGCATGCGCAGCCATGATGCTGCTGGGGGCCGATTTGGTGAGGTACTCAAGTACTTCATCTGCCTCGCTGCCGCGAATGCGATCAAACCCGCCATAGCCACCCGTGCCGTGGCACTGAAAACAATTCGAGGCTAACAAGCGTCCAGTTGTGTTGGCAGCTTGGGTGACAACTGTTTTGCCACCATAACCACGCGAGGCACGAGATGCATCGCTGCGATGACGCTCGAAGTGCAACTTGGCCTGTGCTTCGCTGCGTGTGAACCCCTGAGGGAGTCGACCAGACACATCGTTGTCGGTGGTCGATGTACTAGAGAGGTCAAGTGTGGAGCCGCTGCGCAAACGTCGACGGGTTTCAGCGGTAATGCTGATGGCGTTGGTCTCTGGGTCGCCATCGCTGTCCAGAGTTTGGAGTGTTCGCAAAATGCGCACCACGCGCGAGTCGCTGCTTGAGCTGGCACCTGCTACCAAATCAAGGGGGGTGATTTTGTCGCCGCCGGGGCTCACACTGCCTAATATCAAATTTCCGATTTTGAGTGTCACCCGGTCACCCGAGCGGTAATAGAAATTGCCGTTGTCATCGGTTGTGCCGCTGTAGTTTGGGCCTTCAAACTCAAGCCCTGCAACTGGCGAGTCGATGAATGTGGCGACTTGCATGCCTGATGGTGCGGCGCTATTGCCGCCGCCACCCCCACCTCCACCGCAAGCTGTCAGCAGCGAAACCGTCCAGGCAGTGACGGCAAGCCGCAAAGGCTTTGAGAATGCATGTGACATCAGAACTCCATGACAAAAAAGATTGAAATAAAGTTTGACGTGCGCAGATTAAGACAGTCTTAAGGCTGAGCGATGAAATCTTAAGAAAACCCTAAGAAGCGCTCACTAGCATTGGTTTTGAAAGGCACAAAACCATGCTTCCTAAGTTTTTCACAGCGCTGTTATTTGTTTCGCTCAACGCGTGGGCTGCCACGCCTGCTGAGCTGCTGGCGGGCTACGTCGCGCAGTCGGGGCAGCCTGCCAATGCAGCAAAGGGCGAAACGTTTTTCAAAGCCAGTCACGGGCAAGAGTGGCAATGCACCAGCTGCCATGGCAAATCGCCTACGGTAGGCGGGCGTCATGCCAGCACCGACAAAGCGATTGAGCCATTGGCCCCTGCTACTAATGCCAAGCGCTTTACCGACAGCGCCAAAGTCGAAAAGTGGTTTCGCCGCAATTGCAAAGATGTGCTGGCGCGTGAATGCACCGCCGCCGAAAAAGCCGATGTGTTGGCTTGGCTCATCACCTTGCGTTGATTGGAGACCGTCATGCATTTCTCTGCATCATCATTGGTGCGCACCTTGGTTGCCACATCTTTTTTAGGCATCACCACTTCATGGGCTGATAGCTACAAAGACCCAACGCCGCCGGCGGTGTACACCCAAGAGTGCGGCAGCTGCCACTTGGCATTTCCACCCAATTTGTTGCCTAAAGCGTCGTGGCAACGGGTGATGCATGGCTTGGACAAACATTATGGCAGCGATGCCTCGCTGGACGCGGCTACGCAAAAACAAATTGATACCTGGCTACAAATCTACGGTGGTCAAGGCAAGCGTGCGCGCGAAGAGCCGCCACTTGACCGTATCACTCGCTCGGCTTGGTTTGAGCGCAAACACCGAGAGGTGAGCGCAGCTACGTTCAAACGTGCGTCCATCAAAAGCCCTGCCAATTGCTCAGCGTGTCACCCCGATGCAGCGCAAGGCGACTTTGATGAAGATCGCGTGAGAATTCCTAAATGAGCCGCACTGTTTTGAATCCCACGCAAGTGATCACGACCACCGTCATGCCTCAAGCGCGCAAGCCTGTGGTGGACTTGGGTACCCGCATGGCCCATGCCAGCATGGCTTTGGCATTTCTTGTGTCTTATGTCACGTCAGATTCCGAATACTGGCGCTTGGTGCATGTGTACAGTGGCTACAGCTTGGCCGCTGTGCTGGCGTTTCGCTTAGTGTGGGGTTGGGTCGGGCCTGCTTCGGCGCGCTGGGGTTTGTTGTTGCGTCGTGTGGCCATGTGGCGTATTTGGGTCACCAAAGCCAAGCAAGGCGAATGGCTCACACGCAACTTTTGGGTGGGCGCCAGCAGTTGGGTGCTGAGCGCGGCGGTGCTGGCTATTTATGCCTTCAGCGCGGTGGCGATTGCCAGCGGATGGGCTACCTACAATGAACTTTTAGGCGATGGTTGGTTGAACGATGCCCTGCAAGAGCTGCACGAAGGCTTGGGCAACGCGGCCATGGCGATGGTGTGTGTGCATGCGGGGATGGTGGTGACGCTGCGCGTATGGCGCGGCCCACATGCCCTACGACCGATGTGGCGAGGCTATGCGAATACTTCTGGCCGAGGATGATGAGCTGCTTGGCGGCGGCTTGCGCGCGGGTCTAGACCAGCGCGGCTTCCAAGTGGATTGGGTGCGCGATGGCGTAGCTGCCGAACGCGAACTGCTGAGCGCCCAGCACCAAGCCGCCGTGTTGGACATTGGCCTGCCGCGCCAAGATGGCTTGGCTGTGTTGAAGGCTGTGCGTGCACGTGGCATCGACACCCCCGTGTTGGTGCTGACGGCACGCGATGCCGTGGCCCAGCGCATCGAAGGGCTCAACCTAGGCGCCGACGACTATGTGGTCAAACCTGTGGACTTGGACGAGTTGGCCGCTCGCTTGCACGCCTTGGTGCGTCGTGCCCACGGCAAAACACAAACTTTGCTGCAAGTGCGCGATGTGGCGATGGACCCCACCGCACGGCAAGTGAGCCGTGCGGGTGAAACGATCAGTCTGTCCACCCGAGAGTTTGATTTGCTACAGGCTTTGTTGCTCAATGCGGGGCGCGTGCTGTCACGCGAGCAGTTGGAGCAGCACCTGTACCGATGGGGCCACGAGGTAGAGAGCAACACCATCGAAGTTCACATTCACCACCTGCGTCGCAAGATGGGCGCGGGGCTGATCGACACCGTGCGCGGTGTGGGTTACATCGTCATGCCCTGATACGTAAATCATGTCTAAGAAATTCTCGTTACAGCAACGCTTAATCACGCGCACCTTAGGCGGTGTTTTGGTGGCGTGGGTGGCCACGGCGGCCTTTGTTTGGTTTGAAGCGCAGCACGAAGTGGACGAGTTGCTAGACGCCCACTTGGCGCAATCGGCAGCCTTGTTGGTGGTGCAGCAAAACGCCACGCCAGAAGACGACGAGCCTTTACTGGACGCGCCCACCTTACACAAATACGCCCACCGCGTGGCCTACCAAGTGTTTGACGAAGATCGCTTGGTCATGCATTCGCCCAATGTGGCACACGAACCCATGGCGCAGCACAAGTCGGGCTTTGAAACGCTGACTTTGCCCGATGGCAAATCGTGGCGTGTTTTTGCAGCGCCCGGGCGTGAGCGTGATGTGCAAATTTATGTGGCCGAGCGCTTGGACAGTCGCGACGAAATTTTGCGTGCGGTGTTGGTGGGGTTTTTGCCGCCACTCACCATTGCCTTGCCTTTGCTGCTGATTGGTTTGTGGTGGAACGTGCGTTCAGGCCTGCAGCCCTTGCAGCGCTTACGCCAAGCGCTGCTCAAGCGCGACACCCAAACCTTCATGCCTGTCAGCCTGCCCGAAACGCCCCAAGAAGTGCAGCCCATGTTGGATGCGCTCAACGATTTGTTGCAGCGCTTGGCCCAGCGCATGGAGACCGAGCGCCGCTTCACCGCCGATGCTGCCCACGAGCTGCGCACCCCAATCGCTGCCATTCGCGCCCAAGCGCAAGTGGCACTCAGCTCCGCGAGCGACGACGCATTGCGCCAGCAAGCCTTGCAAGACACCTTGCTGGGTTGTGATCGCGCCTCGCGTGTGGTCGAGCAGTTGCTCACGCTAGCCCGTGTGGAAGGCCCGCAAGATATAGCCTCTGAACCCTTCCGCCTAGACCAACTGGCCCAGCAAGTTATGGCCGATCTGACGCCCGATGCCTTGCGACGAGGCCAAACGCTGGAACTGCTTGCGCCTGAGCCGTTGCAAGTCAACGGGCAAAGTACGCTGTGGCAGATCTTGCTGCGCAACCTGATTGACAACGCATTGCGCTACAGCCCCGATGGGGCGGTGGTGCGTATTCATGCGCAGCGCTCAGACGCCAGCCATGTGCAAGTGACCGTAGAAGACAGCGGCGCTGGGCTGTCGAGTGCTGACATGGCGCGCTTAGGTGAGCGCTTCTTCCGCGTGTTGGGCACTGAGGCCACGGGCAGTGGCTTGGGTTGGTCCATCGTGCGTCACATTGCCAGCTTGCAGAAAGTCGATGTGCAGGTGGGCAAGTCGGCCGACCTGGGTGGTTTGCAGGTCACCCTGCGCTGCCGTGTTTGATTGGTCGAGCCTGAGACAATAGGCGCATGAACTTTCAACGATATTTGGTGCCTATCGGCACGGTGGGCCTGACTGCTTGGGCCTGGCAGAGCTTGGGCTGGATGGGCATTGCTTTGGTGGTGACGGGCGGCGTCATGTGGCTGCTTTTGTATTTCACGCGTTTGGTGCAAATCATGAAGCGGGCCAGCAAGCGTCCGATTGGCTTTGTGGACAGCGCCGTCATGCTCAATGCCAAGCTCAAAGCGGGCGTGAGCCTGATGCACGTGATTGCCATGACCCGTGCTTTGGGCCAAGCAGAGAGCGAAAAAGGCGCTCAGCCCGAAGTGTTCAGCTGGCGTGATGGCAGCCAATCGGTGGTGCGTTGTGTGTTTGTGCAAGGCAAGCTGCAAAGCTGGACGCTGGATCGCCCCTTCCAAGCGGCTGACATCGAGCCCGTGCACCACGCCGCCAACGACTAAAATGTGTCTTTGCGCCGAATTAGGCAAATAACAACACCAGTCCAAAGGAAATCCCATGAGCGTGCTACCTCCCTCCATGTCTGACCGTGACGGCAAAATCTGGATGGACGGCCAGTTGGTCGATTGGCGCGACGCCAAGATCCACGTGTTGAGCCACACCCTGCATTACGGTTGCGGCGCTTTTGAAGGCGTGCGCGCCTACAAAACCGAGCAAGGTACAGCCATCTTCCGTTTGCAAGAGCACACCGACCGCTTGGTCAACAGCGCCAAGATCGTGCGCATGAACATTCCGTTCACCAAAGAACAAGTCAACCAAGCGCAATGCGATGTGGTGTGTGAGAACAAGCTAGAGTCCGGCTACCTGCGCCCCCTGACCTGGATCGGCGACAAAAAATTGGGC